>Ga0209700_106281_pt1 | contig 18625 bp, 17 predicted proteins | sample SiratroredBW_FD_187528 | JGI IMG/M metagenome (GOLD analysis project Ga0209700, IMG submission 187528) | Root nodule microbial communities of legume samples collected from California, USA - Siratro red BW (SPAdes) (version 2) | ecosystem: Host-associated > Plants > Roots > Nodule | place: USA...
ATTTTTTTTTTTTTTTTTTTTACGCAAGGAAGACATGTGGTTTGATAAAATTATGTCACGAAGATATGGATTGCTTAGTCTCTAAGTGCCTGATGATTTTGAGGTGAGGAAAGACCAATAAGGGGTTATATATGTAAACCACTAATAATATAGAATAAGGCAATTTTTTATAAGACAAATGTGCTAGTTTTTCCTGATTAACGCATCCAGAAACTCATGGTGATGTATTTTGTGTAAAGAGTTAATGTACTCTATCTGTACTTCCTATTAATTTATTCTTTTTTTAACAAAAGAATATCTGTGAGAGCTATACATTTTTTTATTTTTTTTATAAATTTATATTAAAGTCAATGTCAATTATTTTATTTTGTTCTAAATTATCAACTACTTAAAAAAATTTCAAATTATCAATTATTTAAAATGTTTCAAATACAAATTGTGTTTACTTTATATTCTCATACAAGGGAAAACCCATATTTTTATAATTAGAATAAAGTGGTTCGTATAAATATTTGTCTTTGATTAGTTTAATATATTTTAATTAAAATTATAATTAATTACTATCTTAAATTAAAGGAACTCAAAAAATTATTTTATTTAAATTTTACTTACTAATTGTTATAAATTCATTCAAAACCACATGTAAATGGACGTAAATACACATGTACTTGAAAGTTATCCATCAAATATGTGAGAACTATGTAAAACTTAGTTTGTTGAAGAAAAATTTATAAGGAGGATTGTTGGAGGTTGAGATTTTTAACTGTCACTCAATATTCATGCATTTTTTCTTGGTTGTAAATTTGGTTAAATTGAAAAAAATTAAAGCTTTTCATTTTTATTAGATAGAAATAAAAGTGAACCCATCTTGACCAAGAGGAAGCAAATAGGAAGTCATGAATGTGATTGTATGATTATTATTAGAAAAGCTAAGTGGGATACGCTTCAATCAAAAAACGCAAAAGTCACGTATAAGAACTTATAAGAAGCTTGGTAGAAAGAGACTGGGGAATGAAACGATCACCACAGGTTTCGTTTATATTGACTCCATGAAAAATAGAATTGACGCTTACCTTCGCAATTCCACGACCACGCACAAGACTCCCAACAGTTGGGTGGATTTATATTTCTTCTTTCAACTTTCACAGCAATTCTAATATTACGCTTCACACTCTCAACAAGTTTTGGTTTCGCAAATGCCTTCTAACGCCATCTCCCATCACACCTCTTCTTCATCTCATTCAATTAACACATATGACGTCTTTGTGAGCTTCCGTGGTGAAGACACGCGCAACAACTTCACTGGTTTTCTCTTTCAAGCTCTCCGTACAAAAGGCATTGATGCCTTCAAAGATGATGAAGATCTCAGGAAAGGTGAATCCATAGCACCTGAACTGCTGCAAGCCATTCAAGCCTCTCGAATTTTCGTTGTTGTCTTCTCAAAGAACTATGCTTCCTCCACTTGGTGCTTGCGTGAACTAGCAGAGATATGTAAATGCCTTGAAACTTCGCGAAGACGTGTTATACCTATATTTTATGATGTTGATCCTTCGGTGGTGCGCAAACAGAGTGGATGTTACGAAAAAGCATTTGCAGAACACGAAAAGAGATTCCGAGAAGATGGAGAGAAGATGGAGGAAACTAAGAGATGGAGAGAAGCTCTCACCGAAGTGGCCAATCTCTCTGGTTGGGATATCCGAAATAAGTGAGCAATCCTCTCTCGTTTCAAGATTTATAACAATTACATATTTATTATGCAGTGAGTTATACACCTGTGAATTTATTTACTCCTATATCCTGTTTTCTGAAATTCATTATGCCTTTCGAAACTTGAGTTTATAGATGTTAGAAATTTAGGAAAAGTTGAAAAGATTGGCTGATTTGTTGTTATTGGTATGACTTTCAAAGACATGTTTAGCAATGTAAATATGGCTTATAGAAGGTAATGCTTTATTGATGTTTGGAAATGCTTCCCAGAAAACCCAATTGCTGTAGCCTATATATAAGCATGCCATTACAATGCATTCTGCATCTTTCCGGTTGTTTTGCTTGTAGACTAATCACAATACACTTTCTTAGCTTTCTAGGACTTTCTTTATGGTAGTCATGATTTATCCTGTGCAATTATATAAAAGCAGAGGTAGAGGAGGAAACATGCAAGTTGAGTCCAAATGTATACTTATTTAATGAAATTAAAATTTTGAGAGTTAAAATATTTTTGTTATTATTTTGTCCTATAAATGTTTATACTCTTTCTTTTTTTTTGTTCTGGAGCCAGATATTTTGCATTCATTTCATTTAAATTTTCAGACCACAAAGTGTACAGATTGAAGAGATTGTTCAAAACATAATAAATATTTTGGGTCCCAAATTTTCAAGTCTCCCAAAGGATGAACTAGTTGGGATAGAGTCTCGGCTTGAAGAATTAATAAATCTTCTGCATGTTGGGTCAGTTAATGATGTTCGTGTAGTAGGAATCAGTGGAATGGGTGGAATAGGAAAGACAACTCTTGCTCGGGCTTTATATGAAAGAATCTGTCATCAATACGATGTGCGTTGTTTTATCGATGATGTAAGTAAAATATATCGAGATTCGAGTTCATTAGGTGTACAAAAGCAGTTAATTTCCCAGTCTCTAAACGAGAAAAATCTAGAGATTTGCAATGCTTTTGAGGGAACATGTCTGGTGCGGTCTCGGCTGCATAATGCTAGGGCACTTGTAGTTCTTGATAATGTTGATGAAGTTGAACAACTAAGGATGTTTATCGGGAATAGAGACACTTTGTTGCGTGAATGCTTAGGTGGAGGGAGCAAAATCGTCATAATTTCTAGGGATGAACATATATTGAGGACACATGGAGTGGATGATGTTTATCGAGTCCAACCGTTGAGACCGCAAAATGCTATGACGTTGTTTTGTAGAAATGCTTTCAAAGTCAATCATATTTTGAGTGATTATGAAGAGTTGGCGCATGATATACTTTCACATGCCGAAGGCCATCCCTTGGCAATTGAAGTAATTGGGTCATCTTTGTTTGGTCGAAATGTGTCACACTGGAGAAGTGCATTGGGTAGATTAAGATATAATAAAAGTAGAAATGTTATGGATGTTTTACGTATAAGTTTTGATCAGTTGGAAGTAGAAGACAAAGAAATATTTCTTGATATTGCATGCTTCCTCCATAGTAATGATGAGAATTATGTAAAGGAAGTTTTAAACATTCGTGGATTTCATCCTGAATGTGGTTTACAAGTTCTTGTTGATAAATCTCTAATAACATATGGATATGGGAATATTTATATGCATAGCTTGTTGAGGGACTTGGGCAGGTGTATTGTTAAAGAAAAATCCCCCAAGGAGCCTTTAAAGTGGAGTAGGTTGTGGGATTACAAAGATTTCCAGAAAGCTATGTTAGAGAATCAGGTAAAATTAATAGATTGAGTATAAAATCTTACATTGCCTTTATTTCTAGAATATGAAAACCTTCGAAAAATATAACAATGTTATTCTTTCTGCAAAATGTTGTAGGGAACTGAAATTCTTGAAGCCATATATGTTGAAGATAATTTGGAGAGTTATAAAACTGTGACGGCAGATGGTCTATCGAAAATTAAATACCTTAAGTTGCTTAAACTTGAGAACCAGAAATTTTCGGGAAGTCTCAATCATCTTTCGAGTGAACTAGAATATCTTTGTTGGAAGGGATATCCTTTTGAGTGTTTGCCTCCAAGTTTTCAGCCACAAAAACTAGTTATGTTACACCTAGTTGGGAGCAATATGCAACGATTATGGGAAGCCACAAAGGTAGTGTATTATAATTTTTTATTTTTATTTTTTTAAAATAAACAAATTAAATGATAAACTCTGTCTTTTTATTTCCTTTTTTCTTTAATTAATTAAAGAAAACCAGTATGCCATTATTAATTTTGTTTTCTTCTGTTTGCTAATTGTGGTAGCCTCTACACAATTTGAAGCGTTTGGTTCTCGCGTACTCCAAAAATTTAGTTGAGATGCCAGATGTTGGGGAGGCCCTAAATCTTGAATTGCTAGATCTTGAAGGATGCTTACAACTCCGAGAAATCAGTCCATCAATCGGTCTTCTAAAAAAGCTTGCTATTTTGAATTTGAAAAACTGCAAAAACTTAATAAGCTTACCCAATACCATATTGGGCTTGAATTCTCTTGAATATCTGAATGTTTCTGGTTGTTCAAAACTGTATAATAATAAGTTATTAGATGAATCAAGGAACACAAAGCATTTGAAGAAGCTTTGTTTAGTTGAAGCTCCTATTCATTTTCAGTCAACATCCTCTTTCATGAAAAAAATGCTTTTGTGGCCTTTAGATTTGTTGTATTCCAGAGCTCAAAGAGACTCAGGTAGTTGTTTGCTGCCCTCCTCTCCTACGCTCCCTTGTTTACGTGAACTTAATCTAAGTTTCTGTAACTTAGTTCAAATCCCTGATGCCATTGGAAAGTTAAGTTTCCTAGAAAGGCTGAATTTGAAGGGAAACAATTTTGTTACACTTCCCAACCTCAAGAACCTTTCCAGACTGTATTATTTAAACTTACAGCACTGCAAGCGATTCAAGTACTTGCCTGAACTCCCTTCACGAACCGACTTGCCCTCAGACATTTACGAGCTTCCATTCCCATATTCTATATCTTATGAACATTTAACAGAGGACGATGAAGATAGGGCAGGATTAATGATTTTCAACTGCCCAAAAGTTGTTGAGAGGGAACGCTGCACTAGCATGAGTGTTTCATGGATGATACAAATTGTTCAGGTGTGCATGCTCCTTCCTTCCACTTTCCTTCTTATAATCTGTTTTTTGTGTAGGAAACCAGCTACTAACTCATAACTCTGTCGTGGTACAAGGCGATCCACCGACACAGATGTCTTACATCCACTCCATTTGGTCCAAGTGTTGAATGTATTATCCCTGAAAGTGAAATACCGAGGTGGTTCAACAATCAGTTTGCGAGCATGGACAATTTAATAGAGATTGATTCCTCTCCTGTTATGCATGACAATAATTGGATTGGTGTTGTGTGCTGTGCAATATTCTATACAAGCAATGAAAGAGAAATGATTTCTCCAAGAACAGAACATTTTCCCACTAAAGAACTTCCAGTCGATTTGAGAAGAGATCTAGTCCTTGACCAGTCAGATCATATGTGGCTATTTTATTCCTCTCGTCAAGAGTTCGATGGACAAAGTTACTCTCGGTACGCATCTAATAATGGTGTTATTAGTTTGAAATGTAGAACACTGATCATCTCTGGAAGCGAATTCGGGAAAATGGAGCAGCAATATGTTGAGGTGGATGTGAAGAAATATGGGTATCGCTGGGTAAATGAGCAAGATCTACATCCATCAAACTTAGCAATGATGCATGGCGAAAATTTGACAGCTTGGAAGCGAAAGTTTTCAGAAATGGAAGAAAACAGGTAGCTAGCGTATTCAAGCTACAATCCCATGATATGACTGAGAAATTTCATCATCGTGCCAATAGAGTTCTTGATAGCATAGTACAAACTTCAGGCTCTATGCAGAGAGGCTATGTTGTTGAACCACATACCACAGGAGACCTATGTCCTCTTAGTAATCGGGTAGCAGATTAAAAGGGTTACAGAATTCCTATAGTAAGGTATGTATAATTGGATATCAGGAAATTATGAGTTGTTATGTGTTCTATTGGGTCTTAGGACCATTTATTTTGTAGGGAAGATCTATCTCATATACCATGATGTTTTTATGTTCAATATAAGGGTGTGTTTCTTTTATAAGGTTTAAACACCCGTTTTTTTCACATTAATTTTATTCTTTCGGTTATAAAAAAAGTGGTGCAGAAAGAGCAGCAGTGCATTCAAATTCCCTTCACTCGACTTCTCTCCTATGCAAAATTTGTTATAGTAAATTCCGTTGTTTTAAAAATAAGGTGAGATTCAATGCTCATTGTCATTCCTTAGAGATTCAGTCCAGCTCATCCTGATTTTAAACCTTTTTAGTTTGGCTTCACATGAAATCCGGGTACTTAATGCTCTCACAAATTTTAATTGTGACTCACTGAGGTGCTTAATATTACGATATAGAGTCGTTATATTTTTGTTTTCTTCTTTCGTGTCTTACAGATGCAACATGCGAGGGAGTTCCAGTTTTTGGAAATCAAGTAGCAACTGCAATTGGGTTCTGCTTCAATCTTACAGTGAAAATCTGGAACCATTGTGCATCCTTATGCACAATTGAAGCTTCAGTAGCATTCATATTCACCTTGACTTTTAGGATAGGCAATCCAATCATCTATTTAATAAGAGCTCAAATACCAACAATATATAGCATGGCCACCTAGGCATGAACGGAACATTGGATGTTTAACCCCAAATAAGAAGATAAAAGCCTTAGATATGTTGTGTCTCTTGTTGACCTTGAGGAAGTCTGTGAAATAACACCATGAGCACTTGGAAATTTTTTTTGTTTTTATCACTGATGCTAATATTGTGATATGAAATCGGAAACTATCAGCAATTTGCACCACATTTTTTAGTTCTTAAAAGGGCTTCTCATCAAAGAATCTACGAAATGATCACTCAGCTAGTATTTGAAATATATATATATATATATATATATATATATATATATATATATATATATATATATAAAAAAACTGAATATTGAACATAAGATCATGCAATTAATCATATATGTCCCTTGAATAATTGATTTATTAAAAGTCATTAAAATATATAAATAATGCGTACGATAATACTTATAATTTAAATAATTTCTTATTTTTAATATTTTAAAAAAATAATTTTGAATAATAGAATATAATAGAATACAAGATGACGCTTATAATTATACACCTAAACAACTTTTTAACATATAACAATAGTGTAAATTATATAATTATATTAAAAAAATTGTTACAACAAGATTTTATTGAAAAAGATGGTGCTACACTATCCTTATATTTTGTAGAAAATAATGTAAAGCCTTCTAGAGATGGAAGAAAACGGTATTTCACTCTTATTTTTTCGGAAAGATAAATGAAATGGATTTTTAACAAGTCTTAAAACTGCAACCGAAAAGATATTCAACCACCACGTTGATTTAAACCAGACCACCACGTTGATTTAAACCAGACACCGACGTTATAGACCCATTTTAAAAATAGTGTATGGTAGTACTAAAAAGGCAATACCATGTTGGTTAGATTGATACAACCAACGTGGTCTTTTATGCGAGTTTTATAACTCAAATGGCAATACCACATCGGTTGTATCATCCTAACCGACGTGGTATTGTCTCTTAAAGAAAGTTTTGCGTGTAATACCACGTCGATTTTGACAAAGTATGACATGTTGGTGGCAAGTACATTCGTTTACCATGAGGTTGGGGCTGTAACTCAAACCGAACACCGATCTCAACCAGATCCTTACGAGCATTTATTTCATCCTTTGTTTTTCTTTTAATATTTAGTAATGTCCCAATTATACTATCACAAACATTATTTTCCACATGCATTTACATCTATACAATGTCTAACATCTAACTTCGACCAATATGGAAGTTCAAAGAATATGTTTTTCACACCACTATGCTTGACAGTTTTCCCATTAGTGACTTCGACATAGCTCACTCGGTTAAACACTTCGCACCAGTTAAGGGTGGAGGTGCAGTTTTGTCTTCCTAACAACCATTAAAAGCTTTTTTCAACCTACAATAAGGGTGATTATGTTTGAAAAATTTTCGATGGCCAATGTAACATGTCTTCCTCCCATATTTTAGCTGATGGTAACTGTGTTCTCTTCACATATTGGGCAAGCATGATGTTCTTCGACACTATAACCACTCAGATTTCTATATGCTAAAAAATTATTAATCGTGCAAAATAACAATGCTCTCAAATTGAAATTGACCTTTTCATATGCATCAAAAACCTCGACGCCATCATTCCATAACAATCTCAAGTCCTTTATCAAAGGACTTAGATAAACATCTATGACATTTCCCAGTTGCCTTTGTCTTGATATCATCATAGACAACATTATATATTTTCTCTTCATGCACAACAATATAGCAAATTATAAATAATTAGCAAAACAGGCCATGAACTATGTTTGCTACTTAAATTACCGTATGGATTCATTCCATCAGTTGCAAGACCAAGTCTAAGATTTCTCGGATCACTTCCAAACTCAGGATACAAAGAGTCCATTTTCTTCCATTGTGGCGAATCGGTAACATGTCGTAACAACCCATTATTAAATTTTCTTCCATTTGCATGCCATGTCCAGTTCTTTACATAACATTGGCGAAAAAACATCTTAATCATGGTATGATTGGAAGATACCACAATACCTTGGCATGAGGATCCTTTTTCATGTCATCTTCATCCCCGTCATCATCCTTTACTTTGTATCTTGATACCCCGCATCTAGGACACTTATGCAATCATTTAAATTATTTTCTATATAGTATACCATCATTTGGACAAGCATGTATTTTTCGGTACTCCAAACTCATTGGCCACAATATTTTCTTGGCCTCATAGTGACTATTCGGCAATGTATTACCTTGAGGAAGTATTTCATGCAAAAATTCAAGCAATTCAATAAAGCTTCTATTAGTCCACCCATTTCTTGCCTTCATATTAAATAACCGTAATACTGCTGACAAACGTGTAAAACTTGAACAACCGGGATACAATTCTGTTAGTGAATCATCTTTCAAGGAATCATACACATGGGCTTGGTGGAAACTCTCTTCTTCAATATCACGAATCATGTCTTCCATGCAATCTTCAGAATATATATTAGAATGTTCACACTGATCTGTCTCAGATACATATGGTAAGTCTAAAACTTCACCATGCCAAGTCCACGTTGTATAGTTCTTCAAGAAACCATCACAAAGAACATGCTCTCGTATTAATTGAATATCTAGTCTTCTTCCATTCACACAATTCACACACGGACAGTAATATCTTCCATTTATTGCTGCTCCATTCCGTTTAGCAAATTCTAAAAAATCTTCAACACCTTTTCACACATCACTTATTCGACTTACATTTATCTAACTTCGATCCATCACTACGTATAATGAAAAAATGATCAAATAAAATACAAATTGTCGGGGATCGAACATCCTCAGACTCAGTACCATACACACAATATATATATCAAACTTACACAAAAAAACATTCAAATCCAGACAAGCATTCCAATCATACAGATAGTCATTTCAATCACATTGTTCTTCCATTTCAAAGATGATAAAAACATACCTCTTGAAGAGCAGTGTTGACACCAAAACACATAGAAGACAGTAATGCACACAAATGAGCCAAACGAACACTTCCAAAACCACCAAACCCAAATAAAAGTTAATAAAATACCACAATCAGTTAAGGCAAACGAAAATGGAGGAGAAAAAAACTAGAAACGTGTGAATAGAACTAGCGAAAGCTTGAAACGAAATGGTACCTTAAACGGAGCTTGAAACAAAAATGGCACCACTCAAACGATGCTCGCAACCAAATGAAGGACGAAGGGTGAAATGGAGATGAATGGATAACCTAACGAGCCTGAAATGCAGCAAACACAGGTCAGAACAGTGAACGAAGAAATGCGCTGTGGAGGGAGAAGAAAAGTAAAAGTGAAAACGCGAGAGATGGTTAAAACAACATATGTCGGTCATTAGCTAAAAACCAATGTGGTATACCCCTCTAAAATCCCAAATTTAATTTATGAGGAAACACGACGTCAGTTATAAGCCCATAACAAACATTATGTTCAATAATAATATTAATAATATTGATAAAAACAATATTAATAAGATTCATAATAACAATAGTAAATTAATAAAATTTAAAATACTAATATTATTAATAATATTAATACGGGTAATAAAAATAACATTAATAATAATAATATTAGAAATAAGAATATTAATGTTATTATTGATAATATTATTATTAGCTATTATAATAATAATAATATCATAAATATTTTTAATATAACAGAAAATAATATAAAAAAATATTAATAATATTAAAACTATTTTTCATATAAATATAAATAATGTTGATAATAATATAGTAATATTAAAAATATTATTAATGTAAATATAAATAATATAAATAGAAGTATTAATAATATTCCATATATTAAAAAACATATAATAATAATGTTAATATAAATAATAATAATAATAATAATGTTATCCATAACATTAATAATATTTTGTGTATAAATACTCATAATATTAAAAACTTTAAAAATATTAAAAACAACATTAATAATTTGAAAAAATATAATACTAATAATATTAATAATTACAATTTTAATAATATTATAACTAACAATATTAGAAATAATAATAAAAACAATAATATTAGCAAATATTAATAATATTATTAATAATACTAATGATAATAATGATATTAATAAAACTAGTAATAATATTAATAATAGTAATACAAATTTAATAATAATAATAATAATAGTAATAGTAATAGTAATAAAAGTATTAAAAATACTAATAATATTAGTTATAATATTAATAATATCAATAAAAATATTAATATTGTTAATAATATTTACCTTTAATAATATTATTATTAATAAATCAATATGAACATCATTAATAAGAGATAATAGTTACGGAAATTCTAAGTATTACCCACAGACATAGGTTTGTAGGTATTACTTACGGAAATAGTTCGTGGATAATACCTACAGACCAATATCCGTGGATAATACCTACGGATCTGTGTCTGTAGATAAAATCTATAAACCTATGTCCGTGGGTAATACCTACGGACTTAAATCTGTGGATAATACCTACAGATACAAATCCGTAGATAATAATCTGTGGGTAATGCAGAATTTACCTACGAATACAGATCCGTAGATAATAATCTGTGAGTAAATTGAGTTTTTCTTGTAGTGATCAGGCCTTCACCTCACGTCAGTTCAAATCTTAAACCACGTCATGTTTCTCTATATCACGTCGGTTATGATGTAAAAATCTAGGTTGTATATCAAATGTCAAACTAAATTTTTAAAATTTTGAATTTTTATTTTTACAATCTTTTCTAAGACGGTTTTTAATGTTAACCGACGTAGGATATATAGAATGATGCCGGTTTTTTGCCAACTGACGTTATGTATGGTCATTTATTTACAAAAAATCCACCACATTACGATGCTAACCGTCTTTATACGCTGACGTTAAACAATGCTTTTCTATATATATATATATATATATATATATATATATATATATATATATATATATATATTTAATAATTACTCAAATTTGTGTACAGTAGGGAAGCAATAACTATAGATTCCGATCATGAATAAAAGTAACGTTTAATGATAGGTATATAGAATTATGTTTTAACATTCATTTGTATAGGAGAATTTAGAAAAAACAAACCTTCTCAAAGATATAATCCTGAAAAAGTAGAGGGGTTATGGATTTTTGGGATAGAAAAAAATATTCGGAGTGATGAATTGTTTTGATAGAAAAAGGTAATTTATTTTTTCGTGTTTTTGTTAGTAGAAGATGAAGAATACTTCGGGATTAGTACTAAGAAATTATTATTAGTAGTAAAAATTTTTATCCTAATATTCACGACAAATTTTCTTAAAAAATATTTTTCTAATGATGTGAGGAGAATATAGTAAATGGAAGTTATGAAATTAAAACAATAAAACATTGTCAATTGAAAAAAGATAAGGGTGTATAAATGTTTGAAACTTCTTTACAATTTTTTTTTACACGCCTCACATACGTCCAAATGCGTATAAATAAGGGTGTCATTTGTTTTTTTTAAATTTAAATGAGTTGTTCTTAAGTTTTCTCTAGAATAGTTTTTTTAGCAGACTTTTTTCCAGTAATGTTGTTCTAGTCTTACTCTAAATTCAAGTTCATTTTTTCGAGACAAAAAGTGAGACACCTTTTTACTACTTCTTACATACTTTCACCAATTACATTCATCCTCACAGAGAAATTGAAGTCAAAACACCGTGAATAAGAAGGAATATCTAAGCGCAACTCCATCACAATTATTAGAAAAACCAAGTGGGAGAAACTTCAATCAAAAAACGCAAAAATAACGCAAAAATAACGTATCATCTCAAAATCAGATAGAGGCTGGAAAAATGAAACGCTATCAACGTCAGAATCAATGCATATATTGACTTATAAAATATTATATATTGACTCCATAAAAAATAGAGTTGACGTTTAGTTTTTTAATTCCACCACCACGCGCAAGACTCCCAAAACTAGGGTGGTTTTATATTTCTTCAGTGTTTGCTCTCCACTTTCACTGGCAATAATACTCTTCTCTCTCTCAACAAGTTTTGCTTTCACAAATGCCTTCTAACGCTATCATCCATCACACCTCTTCTTCATCTCGTTCAATTAACACATATGATGTATTTGTGAGCTTCCGTGGTGAAGACACGCGCAACAACTTCACTGGTTTTCTCTTTCAAGCTCTCCGTACAAAAGGCATCGATGCCTTCAAAGATGATGAAGATCTCAAAAAAGGTGAATCCATAGCACCCGAACTGCTGCAAGCCATTCAAGCCTCTCGAATTTTTGTTGTTGTCTTCTCAAAGAACTATGCTTCCTCCACTTGGTGCTTGCGTGAACTGGCTGAGATACTTAACTGCGTTCAAACTTCGCGAAGACGTTTTATACCTATATTTTATGATGTTGATCCTTCGGTGGTGCGGAAACAGAGTGGATGCTATGAAAAAGCATTTGCAGAACACGAAAAGAGATTCAGAGAAGATGGAGAGAAGATGGAGGAAACTCAGAGATGGAGAGAAGCTCTCACTGAAGTGGCCAATCTTTCTGGTTGGGATATCCGAAATAAGTGAGCGATCCTTTCTCTTTTCAATATTGGTCACAAGTATATATTTATTATGAAATATATACGTGTGAATTTATTTAATCCTTTATAATTTCTTTGTTTTTGAAACTTCAACCAAAAATCCATTTATTTAGAAATTTAATTACGGAACTGAATCACTAATTCCATAGATAACTATGATATATATTATTATGATCAATGTTATAAATATTATTATTATTATAGTTATATTCTTATCATTATTATTATTAGTAAAAATAACATCAATAATAATAATATTGATAATATTACTCAAAGTATTAATAATAATAATAATAATAAGATTATTATTATTAATATTTCATATATAAATATTAATTATAATATTAAAAATATAATAATAATACTACAATATTAATAATAATATTATTCATATTAATTGTAATCATATTAATAATGATATTAATTATAATAAAAAATAATACTAATATAAATTATTATTATTATTATTACCTAGAGAACAATAGATAATATCTATGGAAAAAATATTTACATAATATCTATGGATCTTTATTCCTAAGTAAATACATGATCAGCGAATTACCTATAGATTTAGATTGTAGGTAATGATCAGCGAATTGTTTTATAGGTAGTTATTTATGGACTAAATTAGTAGATAATTATTTATGGATTTAGATTTATAAGTAAAATTAATAGGGAATACTAAATTTATCTATACAATTTTTATCTTTATCTATTAATTTGTAGTTAATTTTGAAAATTTATCTAATGCAAAGATATTAGGAGTTTAGGAAAAGATTGGATGATGTGTTGAGAAGTTTTGGATGATAGAAGCGATCAACTGATTTTGAAGACAAATCTAACTTTATTATTTACTGCATTATGCATATTTTTCAGTTGTTCTGCTTGTAACAGTACATTTTTTCTTAGTTTTCCCGGACTTTCTTTACGGTAGTCATGTTGTGCCATTATGTAAAAACATAAGCTTAGGAGGAAACATGCAAATTGAGTCCAAATATATACTTGTTTAGTGAAAATCATTTTAGAAGTTAAAATTTTTTATGTTATTATTTTGTCTTATGAATTTATATATTCTCTTTTATTTTGCTTTGTTCCTGATGCCTTCCCTTCATTTCATTTAAATTTTCAGGCCATAATATGTACAGATTGAAGAAATTGTTCAAAACATAATAAATATTTTGGGTCCCAAAATTTCAAGACTTCCAAAGGATGAACTAGATGGGATAGAATCTCGGGTTAAAGAATTAACAAATCTTCTGCATTTTGGGTCAGTTAATGATGTTCGAGTGGTAGGAATTAGTGGAATGGGTGGCATAGGAAAGACCACTCTTGCTCGGGCTTTATATGAAAGAATGTTTCATCAATATGATTTTCATTGTTTTATCGATGATGTAAGCAAAATATATCGAGATTCTAATTCATTAGGTGTACAAAAGCAGTTAATTTCCCAGTCTCTATATGAGAAGAATATAGAAATTTGTAATGTTTTTGAGGGAACATGTTTGGTTTGGTCTAGGCTACACAATGTTAGGGCACTTGTAGTTCTTGACAATGTTGATAAAGTTGAACAACTCAAGATGTTTACAGGGAATAGAGACATTTTGTTGCGTCAATGCTTAGGTGGAGGGAGCAAAATCATCATAATTTCTAGGGATGAACATATATTGAGGACACATGGAGTGGATGATGTTTATCAAGTCCAACCGTTGAATGAGAAAAATACAATCCAGCTGTTTTGTAGAAATGCTTTCAAAGTTAATTATATTTTGAGTGATTATGAAGAGTTGGCACATGATGTACTTTCACTTGCTCAAGGCCATCCCTTGGCGATTGAAGTAATTGGGTCATCTTTGTTTGGTCGAAACGTGCCACAGTGGAGAAGTGCATTGGGTAGGCTAAGGGATAATAAAAGTAAAAATATTATGGATATTTTACGTATAAGTTTTGATCAATTGGAAGAAGAAGACAAAGAAATATTTCTTGATATTGCATGCTTCCTCTACAGTAAAGATGAGAATTATGTGGAGGAAGTTTTAAATTTTCGTGGATTTCATTCTGAATATGGTTTACAAGTTCGGGTTGATAAATCTCTAATAACATATGCATATGGATATATTTATATGCATAGGTTGTTGAGGGACTTGGGCTGGTGTATTGTTAGAGAAAAATCACCAAAACAGCCTATAAAGTGGAGTAGGTTGTGCAATTACCACGATTTCCACAAAGCTATGTCAGAATATCAGGTAAAGTTAAAAGATTCACTATAAAATCTTACTTTGCCATTCGTTTAGAATATGAAAATCCTTCTAAAAATATAACAATTTCATTCTTTGTTCGTAATGTTGTAGGCAACCGAAATTCTTGAAGTCGTAGCCGTTGAACCTAATTCACAAGAGAACTATAAAACTGTGAGGGCAGATGGTCTATCGAAAATTAAATACCTTAAGTTTCTTAGACTTCTAAACGTGAACTTTATAGGAAGTCTTAGTGATCTTTCGAGTGAACTAGGATATCTTTGCTGGAAGGGATATCCTTTTGAGTGTTTGCCTCCAACTTTTCAACCAAACAATCTGGTGGAGTTATACCTCAAAGAGAGCAGTATTGAACGACTATGGAAGGGCACAAAGGTACTGTATTTTGATTTTCTATTTCTATCTTTTATAAAGAGACTAATTAAATGAAAAACTCTGTCTTTTCATTTCCTTTTTTTCTTTAATTAATTAAATTGTCTACTATTTGCCAATCACTGTAGCCGCTCCACAATTTGAAGCGTTTGGATCTCTCTTTCTCCAAAAATTTAATCGAGATGCCAGATGTTGCAGAGGCTCTAAATCTTGAAAGCATACATCTTGAAGGATGCATACAGCTTCGAAAAATCAATCCATCAATTGGTATTCTGAGACGGCTTGCTATTTTAAATTTGACAGACTGCAAAAACCTAGTAAGCTTACCCAATACCATATTGGGCCTGAGTTCTCTCGAGTATCTGAGTGTCTCTGGCTGTTCAAAACTGTATAATAATGAGTTATTATATGAACCAAGAAACACCGAGCATTTGAAGAATGTCAGTTTAGTTGAAGCTCCTATTCATTCCCAGTCAACATCTTTCATAAAAAAAAATACTTTTGTGGCCTTTAGATTTGTTGTATTCTAGAACACAAAGAGACTCCGTCAGTTGTTTGTTACCCTCCTCTCCTACTCTCCCTTGTTTGTGTGAACTCGATCTAAGTTTCTGTAACTTAGATTGAAATCCCTGATGCCATTGGAAAGTTAGGTTGCCTAGAAAGGCTAAATTTGAAGGGAAACAATTTTGCTACAGTTCCCAACCTCAAGGACCTTTTCAGACTGTATTATTTAAACTTACAACATTGCAAGCGATTCAAATACTTGCCTGATCTCCCTTCACGAACAGACTTGCCCTCAAAAATTTACATGCTTCCATTCCCATATTTAATAAAGGATGAAGAAGACCAAGATATAGCAGGATTAATCATTTTCAACTGCCCAGAATTAGTTAAGAGGGAACGCTGCACTAGCATAAGTGTTTCATGGATGATACAAATTGTTCAGGTGTGCGTGCTCCTTTCTTCCTCTTTCCTTCTTTTAATATGTTTTTTTTTTTTTTTTTTTTTTTTTTTTTTTTTGTAGGAGAACAACTACTAACGCATAACTCTGTCTTGGTACAGGGCGACCCACCAATATAGATGTCTTACATCAACTACATTCCCTCAATATGTTGAAAGTATTATCCCTGGAAGTGAAATACCTAGGTGGTTCAACAATCAGTTTGTGAACATGGACAACTCAATAGAGATTGATGCTTCTCCTGTTATGCACGACAATAATTGGATTGGTGTTGTGTGTTGTGCAATATTCCACACAGGCAATGGCAGTGAAAGGGAGATGAGTTATCCAAGAACAAAATATTTTTGCCCTGAAAATCCTCCAATCGAATTAAGAAGCGATGTAGTCATTGACCACTCAGATCACATGTGGCTATTTTATTTCTCTCGTCAACAGTTCAATGAACAATGTGAACTGAATTTTATAATACCAAATGTTAAGATTTTCCAGGTTGAAGTGAGGAAATACGGGTATCGCTTTGTATATGAACAAGATCTACAACTTTTAAACTTAGCAATCGTGCATGCTGGAAATTTGACTGCACTGAAGCGCAAGTTTTCGGCAATTGAAGAAAACATGTAGCAATATAATTTAAGCTACATTTGCATCCTAGTGAAGAATTGAAGTCATTGTCCAAAGTGGAAGCATCATTTGTTACAATCGAACCAAACTACGAGGCACAATAGAAGCAGCAGCATTCAAATTCCCTTGACTTCTCTGATAGACTCTCCATTTCTCTCATCAAAAGATACAATATTGTTATTGGAAGATTCACTTGTTTTAAAGATAAGGTGATAGCAAATGCACATTATTTTTCTTCACATGAGCGCTAGGTACTTGATGTTCTCACACATTTTATTTGTGACTTACTTATCTCGCTGTCATATCCCAGGTTAACATTAATTTATCGACCCGTTAATATGAAGAAATGTTTATGATCATTGTCATTATTTTATATATATAGATTGTCGTGTATGACTAACCACATGGCTCATGATCCATGATGTACAGGTGTAGCTTCCTGTAACTTATCATTCCTATATGTCTCTCGATAACTGTCATGTGTCATGTTAAAATTAAATAAATAGCATTTGTTCTTCATTTTTGAAGCATATAATATAAAAGGAAGCAACGAAGCAAGGAAAAAGATGTTAAGAAAGAAACTCGGCAAAACAGTGCAAGGGTGCCGCCAAATTCAGCACAATATTATGCTTCCGACTACTAATATTATAAGTCAAAATGGCTGACGGGATGTCTTTGTATATTGTTATAGATCATTATAATTTATACTGAATACAGTAAAATATAACTACTTAATATTAAAATAAATTATTATTTTACTATTATATAATATGTTATTTAAAAAAATAGATTTTGTATTTAAGGTTTTGATGAGCAGTGTCAAAATATAATTTTTTCAATTGTTATTTGGTTTATAAATAAAGATAAGAGCATATTTACAAATAATTATTACTAGTAAATTCAATCATATACAATTTAGGATAGCAAATTAATTGATGATTTGGCTATCTATTTATAGGAAAACATATCAATATATTTCGGTAGACTAAATAATCCCTATCCACATCCTCTTACAAATTTATGTGATTTGTAAGGAAAACCAATTTGCTAATAAAAAATTGGTGGTACTGGTGAGACTAAATTTTGATCCGAGGGAAGTCTCATAAATAAATTGGCAATCTAGTTCATATATTTGGTTGACACATGAAACATTGGATTTTCAATAATTTAAATTAGCACTTATATTTTCAGCATAAAGAAAAGTTGGAGAAAATCCAAATACAACCAAAAGACAATGAAAGCAAATTATTTAAGAACAAGCAATTACAGACCTGTTACAAAATTTTAATTCAATAGATAGATATACCTGCTTATTTCTTATTTTTAGATCAATAAAGAGTCAAGAAATGTGCATCTATTGAATTATTTGTAAGAAATAGATAAATCAAGAATTTTATATGAATTAACTAAATTTATAAATTTACAAAGGATTAATAAGTTTTAGTTGAGAAAAATTATTTCACTACAAAAAAAAAAAAAAAAAAAAATTAACCTCAGG
>Ga0209700_106282_pt1 | contig 18622 bp, 8 predicted proteins | sample SiratroredBW_FD_187528 | JGI IMG/M metagenome (GOLD analysis project Ga0209700, IMG submission 187528) | Root nodule microbial communities of legume samples collected from California, USA - Siratro red BW (SPAdes) (version 2) | ecosystem: Host-associated > Plants > Roots > Nodule | place: USA...
AAGTGTATTTAGCCATTCTTCAAATAATTATGAAATTAATTTTTTATGAAAATTTACATAAAAAAAAAAAACATGTGATTCTCTCTCTTTCGGCATATATCCACCGCAAAAGATGAGATAACTATGAGGGTGGGGTTTGAAATTTAATTACAAAGCTGAGTGTTGGTGAAGAAGGGATAAAGAAAGGGATCAGTCCAAAGAAATGGGGTGCTTATCTTTATCATCAACATCCAATTTATTGTCTATTATCAAATACAGTACATTATTCTAATATTACCATTCACATGATATGACACCATTGTTGAAACTAGTGAAAATTTTGGGCCACATAATTAAACCAAATCTTATATATTGTTTTGTAAAATTTGTACTTTTATTCTTTATCCAAATTTAAGCACTATTCAATTTCTTACTTCGAATAATAATCAAATGCTGCGATTTAAATATTTAATTAAGTCAACTTTTATAAATTGAATTATGTCCAAATCTAAATTTATATAAAGAAAAAACATAAAAACTCTATCTTAACAATGATTGAATGTATCAAATCACTTGCTATTTCAGATTATTCACCCATGTTCAGTTTTTGAAGATCTACACCAACTACTAGTACAATAGTTAAAGAAAAATGTATAAGTAGAGGGCAATCTTTAACTTCAGGTAATTTCGTATTGCAAGATTGAATTGATCTAAAATCAAGTTTTGGGACAAACATGATAAAGAAAGAAAGAAAGCAAGATTGAGAAGTAATTGAGCCTGCTTCTAAACTTAGGTTAAAAGAAAATTTGTTATGTTAATCAGACTCTTTCAAGAAATTTAAAAATTAATTGTAACCTTAACTGTAATTAAAAAAAGAACAGCAAAGTGGTATTGTCCCAACTAATGAGCATGCTGCGGTTTGACCTTTGTGCGGTTTCCACGAGTAGCTGTCTTTCAGAATTCACGAAACAAGTCTCTGCCACCCTTGTGTCTTTGAACTTACACTAATAACAAATACTACAACTATTTCATTGCTTAATCAGATTGCAATCATCTCACCCGTGCTTCCGACTTTAAGTGTATGTGTGGCTTTTGGCTACTTCAAATTCAAACACCCAAAAACACATAATTAGACGTACTCCATCAGGTTCTGAACCCCAACTAGACGTGGAAAGTTGAAAATGCCAAATCAAAATTGGACGTTATAATGATTGCTCAAGTCATCAAACCTTCCCAATGGGCCTCATTCTCAACTTGCGCATAAAGCTTTGATTGATTGCAACAAAACTTGTGTATATATAAAGACACAGAGGCCAAGGCAGGTGTTTGACATGTACCCCAGTATCACAATCTTCACATTTTAGTTTGCTTGTTTTCTTGGTATGATCATGATGATGATTTTTTTTAAAACATTGGCATGAGAGACCAAATGGTGAGAATGATTGTAAGGCCAACACCTATGTAGCTTTCGAATGAAGTTAATCACACTAATGGATCCATGCAACCACTAAAAGTCAACAAAAAGGCTCCAAAATAAGTCAACCCCTCACAAAATGAATCGAAAGGGGAAAAAGGCAATAAATTTTGAAAAATGTTGCTGTCAGTTTGGCTGTGGTAGCCGAAGGGAGCTTGTCGCTTAAGCGATCATGAATAACCCAACACAGAGGAAAGAATGTGTGAAAAAAAAAAAAAAAAAAACTGTCTTGTGCTCTGTGCCGTGAGAGCTTTCGAACTTCCAACGTTAAAATATTAGTTGTCTCATTCCATACCCAAAAAATTATTTGGTTCGTTAAAATTTACTTTGAGACGGGCAAAAGGTCAATCTATCATTACCTTTTTTAAGCGCAATATGCCAATATGAACACTATTGGTTGACGTAAGAATGACCACACAACTCACAAAATCCAATTGCTTTTACACTGTAAATAAATAAATAAACACGTTTTATTCTATTTTTCTCATCTAAATTAGGGCACTTATTGCACATTTTATTTTATCATTCAGTTAATGAATTGTATTAATTATGGACCAGTGTGACATTTATTAGAGAATTTTTCTATGTACATTTTATAAGATAAATTACGTATCTCTCTTTGAAGTATGCAAGTGTTCCATTCTTTTCTTATGTTGTGTTGAAATATATAATTTAATCCCTCTAACTTGACATTATTAAAGTAAAGCGAAAGAGTGTCACACTAAACTCTAAAAAATCCTAAAATTTTATTTTAATATCAATTAACAATTCAAATTTTATTAATTTTTTGGGAATTATTTCTCATCCATAATTAATACAGATGTTTTCAGATCTTTGGTAAAAGGACCTTTACACATAGTTTTGATTTGAGTAACACAACATACATCATATAAAATGCTTGTGTTGAGAAATGAAAAATACTGATTGATGGCATCAAATCATGACCACACAAAAATAACATATATTTATATTATATTTATTTTTACTTATTTTTATTTAAAGATAAATTTAGTGCTTACACATCATAAATATGACGATGACTATCTAGGAGAAAAATTTACTCTAAGTATATAGAATTATTAGAAAGACCTGAGTTTTGTAATGTTCCTGTATTCAAGTATAATATATCTTAAACAACATCCATATTCATAACAATAAAAAAATTTACTTTTTATTGAAAATAAATTTTGTTTCATAGTAGTATTCCACAATAATAAATATGTGTAGCTTGAAGTATAAATAAGATGTAATTAAATAAGATCTTATAGACTTTTATATTAAAAAAAATATATATGTGAAATTTAAAAAATTATGTGATATAACGAGACTTACATTAGGTTTTTTAATAGACTTGTGTTAAATTTTTAATTTATTTTTATTAATTAAGAACTAATCTTAATATAATATGAATAACTAAATTGTATAACTTTTTTAAACCGATTCACATCTTATGTCAAGTGGATTATCATTTTTCTTTAATCATATTAATTCCTCTAATTATTTCTCACCTTCTTATCAGAACAACTTACAATTTTTTCTTCTTCAATCTTTTATCTGTAGAACTATAAATATTTATTTCGATGACTCAATGAATCATATTTTTTAAAGTTTTCCTAAATTTTTCCGCCAATTCAACTATTTCGAATAGATAAAATTTAAAATTCAATACTTTTTATACATTACTTCACTAATCTTCATGCGTGTTTGAATTTATATATATATAATTGTGTTTTAATGTGAATTTTATAAGTGAATGGATTAACATTTTATCAAAATATATCTAATTAATAAACAAACATAAATTACTCAAAATTAAAAAGATAAAATATTGGTAAATAAACTATTTGAATAGAGGAATATTAATATATAAAAAAGTGTGACAGCGTAATGCGGCTATTAAACAAAATTCATTTTTTTATGTAAAACCAAAACTAAAAAGAAAAAATGTACCAAATTCTCTAATATCTAACAAATACATAAGAAGTTTTTCTATGATTCTAACGAAAATAAATAAATACAAAAACTTTGATGATCTTATTAAGTTGGAATTGACAATTCTTCACGACCAAGAATTAACACAGGACAAATGAAATTGGTGAACACACACTCCAAATGGTTGAATGTACTCTCCATTCTTAAATTCTTCCAAGCAAATACAACGGATAACTTTGTTTTGTGTTCACAAAGACGGAAAATAGGAGGCAGTGCTCTCATGGCTAGCCTATAAGCATGTAATGTTTGGAATTTAGGAGCAAAAGGAAGTAGTTGTATGGTTTGTCGAAACTCCATATGAGTTCTTATTCTTGTACTTGGATGATGATTATGTATTTCACCAGCCTCAATATCACCAGTTTCTACGTTCTCATCATGACTTGAGTTTCTTCTTTCGTAATAATTTAACATGAACACTTCTTTGCAATGACGAAAGAACGATGACAATATGTAACACCAAATTATGAATCTCATCATGCAACAAAGCATTGTATAAGTTGGATTTGCAGTTGCATCATACAACATGAAAACTAGAACATAGAAAGACATAAACAATGCCAACAATATAGGCACAAGCAAACCCAGAATACTACTCATGATCAAAATTATAAGAATATGAATGCTGAGAATAAAAGAAAAACTCTGAAGACGATTACCAAACTCACGTTATGTTCTGGTTTTCAATTCATTTATATTAGTTGAAAATCACAATATATAAATGATGGATAAACTTTTATTTTATCTTCAAAATCTTATTATACATGACAATGATTTTTTTATCTTTATTTTTTTATCCTTTTGAATCTTTTTATTACCGCCTAAAATTGTTTATCTATAATCTATACTACCATTATTATTTAAAAATAATTATTTATTATAAATTACAGTTACAAATTCATGACGAAATCAGTTACTAACAATTTATAGTAACAACATTATACATCTTAATTTAAAAATTAGACCATGTGATAATAAAATTATTTATGCCAATGAAATTTATTCTATAATTTGACATAACTAATGTGAGAGTATAATCCAAACAACTTTAAGAGGAAATTATGAGGTATTTTATATATCAGAAATATATATAAAAAAAAAGTAAACATTTTCTCCTTAAAATTTGAGTATTACACCGCTGTCCCCATTTATATTAAGCTAAACATATATATTAGTATGATACCGTTCAAAGTATTCCCTAAAACACTTGAAATATAGTTTTAATTAAATATATTCTAAATATTAAATTACGTAGTTATTAATTAAAGGTATTTGGTGATATTTTAACGTGTAATTTCATTAAAAATTTATATAATTAATTTCACAAAATTTAGCTTAATAAATACAAATATTTACAATAATATATTTAATAAGTAGTGTAGAAAACTATATTTTTTATACATTTACATAAATATCTAATAATGTTAATTAAATATTAACTTAATAATTGTATTTTATTTTCTTTTAACATATGCATTTTAATATTTCTTTTGCTTAATTTCTTTAATTTAAAACATGTTTTATAAAATTTATTAGAATTTTTAAGCCATAGTTTGATTAAAATAGTACTATCTAGACAATAGAAATCTTAACGATAGATATTCTCTTCTAATATTCCAGCTCATTCTTAATGTGCATATGCCTGTTTGTTTAATGAATTTGCATAATAGTATCTGTGTAATGTATAAGATAAAGTTATATGCTTATGTAATTAGAATTTACAATAAGTTTTTGAAATAAAATTTATATTATAGTTAAGATTTATAAATAATAAATATTTTTCGGTATATAAACTGTATTTAAGATTTAATAATAAATTTTTTACATTGTGATGAGATTATTAACTACTCATAATTTTTTGGAAAAAAATTGACATTAACTTTAAAAATCAATATAAACATAATAGATTAAAAGATATAAGTGATTAACAAAATAATGTATATATATATATATATATAATTAAGAATATAAGATCATTAAATAATAACAATAAAGAAATTATTACTTAAATTAAATGATACTATTTTAAATGTAAAATAAAATATATCATATTAAAAGAAAAATAACCATCTTTCAATTGTTATAATATATTATGATATATTTATAGCGTATCCATATTGGAATAAAATTACAGCATGATCCGTTAGAATTATTATCTGTTACTTCTTAATTTGTTATGTAGTATTTTGTTTTCATGCCATGAATGAAATATGAATGAGTGAAGAAGTAAATAAAAATAACACTCTAATGTTGTACAAATAAGATGGCATTTTCATTAACAATTTGTTTATTTTTTAAATAAAATATTTTATTTTCACTCAATTTTTAAAATTAAACAATCAATATTTGTTATTCAATTTTTCATATATTTCTCTTTTTCCCCTAATTCTTTTCTCTCTTTATTTTCGTTTCTCAGTTAAAGTTCAAGATTAAAGAGGATGGGAAAAAAAATTCTAAAACTTAAAATTATAATATTTACCTGTTCAAACAATAAATCCAAAATGAAAATTACCAGTTGAGACTAATGGTAATAAGTGATTCTGGTTGTTTGGAAGGTTATTCAATTTTTCATATATTTCTCTTTTTCCCCTAATTCTTTTCTCTCTTTATTTTCGTTTCTCAGTTAAAGTTCAAGATTAAAGAGGATGGGAAAAAAAATTCTAAAACTTAAAATTATAATATTTACCTGTTCAAACAATAAATCCAAAATGAAAATTACCAGTTGAGACTAATGGTAATAAGTGATTCTGGTTGTTTGGAAGGTTAATTTTTTTAAAAGACCTTTAATTTATTAAAAAGTCTTCTAACCTTGATTAATTGACTTATTCAAATCAAATATATTTATTAATTAATATTACCCACTTGACCAAAGAAGAAAATGTACTTTACAGTCTGAACGAATAAAGGCTCAAAAACCGGATTCTCTAAAGAAAATAGTTTCTTAAGAAGAAGATACTCGAGAGTGTGGTTTAATAATACAATGTTTTGTCTCTCACCAATAAAATTACTATCACGAGAAATAAAATAATAAAATTATATTGTAAAAATTAAAATAAAACCAAATAAATAAAATAATTATATTATAGACCAAATGATTAAAAGTATAATAGAGAAATTAATAGCATATTTAAATAAGTTTCAAAACGTATATAAAGTAAAAAGATGGTATACGAATGGAAACATTATAATATCTAAAAGGAGTGAACTGGCTTTGCTGACGTGGAACGCACTAGGTAAAAAAGCGACCTTCATGATTCAACCGTGTATTGAGGTGAACGTTGAACATGTGTGCATCACTGAATGGTCACCATTGCTGACCAACTCGTTACTCACCACAACCTCACTCTGCAACGGTGCGAGACCTAATCAACCTTTTCGTTATCCAATTTTTTTGTTTGATTGAAACATTTGCGAGCTGAGAGAGAGAGAGAGAGAGACAGAGACAGAGAGGGAAGCATGGGTCACGAACACTCCAAATTGTCAGAACCAAAGGGATCTCGTCGTGCCCGCTTCAAAGAGCGTTTACGTCGTCACCTTCACAGCCGTCGAAGCGGCAACGGCTCTTCCGGTAACAAGACTCTAACTGCCGATAACTTCGCCGGAATCGCTCTCCTCGCCATCCTTAGCGTACGCGCATTGCTATTTTTTTTTTTAATTCTCCATTTTCTATTTAATTAATTAACGAAACTGCTTCTTATTCTGTGTTGCAGGCGGAGATGAAGTTCAAAGATAAATGGATTGCGTGCGTTTCTCTCGGAGAACAGACTTTTCGTACGAACACCTCTGAGAGGTTAAGCTCTTCATCTCACCACTACTTTTCAATTCTGCTTCGTCTATTCTTTTGTTATTTCTAGTTTGTGTATTGATTTTGTTTTATTGTTGTTGGTGCAGCACAGACAAACCAGTTTGGAACTCCGTGAGTACTCTAAACCGTTACTGTTTCAAATTAAGTATGTTTGCTGAAAAGGTGTTTCAGTTCGAACTATGTTTCTTCTATATGACTGATGTTTTCGGCTACAGGAAAAGAAACTTCTTTTGGAACAGAAAGGGGCTCATGTTGCAAGAATCTCCGTCTTCGAGGTATGCTAAAAGAATTAGGATCTTTTGGTCTCTTCCTTCAATATGAATTACTCTGAAACATCTTTTGGGGGGATGATGTCACTTTTGTCAGATTAAAGTGAATCTTGTACGATATTTCTGCCTCATTTCGAGAGCATTTTTTTTGTCCGTGTCCCCTATTTTTTAAAATATATTATACAGACTAAAATTTTTGAACTGTTTTTCGTTCTGCATCTCCTGTTGCCTAATTTGTTTGCAAATGTTTACCTTTAGTACTGGATCTAAGTTCAATATTTTTTTTTTCTCATGTAGACGAACAAACTGTCCAGCAATACTCTTGTTGGATACTGTGAGGTTGATCTACTTGAATTTCTGACCAAGGTGAGGAAACAGAAAAACTAGAGATTTTAGAATTGTTAATTTATTGGTTTATTCTTTGTTGTTTCAGCATTATTCATTTTACACACTTTTGTTCATTCAGGATTCTGATTCTGAGGTCGAGGTATTCCACCTTTTAGATCCGTCAGTGCCTGGAAAAGTGGTTGGCAACATTTCCATTTCATGCTCTGTAGAGGTATATGGCTTATGATATAAATTCTAATGTTTTTTGAGTATCGTAGGGGTTTCTAACTATAAGAAGCGCTTACTAACAGGATCCAATTGAAACGGAGAAAGGCTTTGTTAGACGCATTCTATCTATAGTGGTAAGTTCGATCTCCCTCTGTTTTCTGATAGCATATGCCTAATGTGGGGCTTAAATAAAAAGACATATGACGGTAACGCAAGAAATAATGATGTATAATTTCATTCCTTTACAAGGGGTTACTGATATCGTGATATTAAGCCACACTATAGTTCAGCCAATAATTGTTACCGAGTCCTTGTTCCTATATTAACGCACATTCGTAACATGTTGTACAAATTGCTATAACTGGTTAAATACATACTAGCATATTTGTAATCTACGAATCATGGAAAGCACAACATGTAATTTTTTTTATCGTCTATGTAATTTAAATATACTGCTCTCATGTTGCACCGTCTAACATTTAATATCAACCTGAGAAGTGATGTTTGATGCAGGACTACAATGAAGATGGGATGCTTTCACTTTCTGAATTTTCTGATCTAATTGATGCTTTTGGCAATCAAGTTGCAAGCAGCAAGGTTCATACCTCAGTGATTATTTTGCACTTAATGTTCTCACGTTACCTTTTATTTGTGAATTATTTTCTTTCCAAACTATCTTTAATTTGCTTGTGTACCTGTTTTTTGAACTTTGACTCCGATTTACTGCCTTCTATTTTCAGATTCTATACTTTATATAAACCAGTGAAATCTTGATTGTTAGTATTTAGAACCTCGAATTTGGTTATATTGAATTCCCAATCTTCCCTGCAAGCTTGTGTGGGACTCGTGGTTGAAATAATGAATCTCTACCCTGTGAATATTGAATGGAGTTATAATGTGAAGACTAGTTATACATATATACAAGTTTTACTCTATCATCAATACATTATTTTTCAACAGAAAGAAGAGCTGTTCAAAGCAGCAGACAAGAATGGAGATGATGTTGTGAGCATGGACGAGTTGGCTTCACTTCTTACTTTTCAACAAGAACAGTAATGTCCTATATAAATTACAAGTGATTAAAGTTTTAAATTTGTGTGCCTGTTGTCTTTTGCTAGAAGTGCGACTGTATTTAGTTTTTAACTGGCCTCTCTATATCATTTTTATGATTTGATGATTTACAAATTATAATTTATTTGACTTACTTTGAAGTTTGTAGTTTATTTGATTTTTATTTTGCTTATATAGCTTCTGGTATTGCAGGGACCCATTATTGAATTGCTGTCCTGTGTGTGGTGAGGTTCTTCATATTTCTGACCGGTTGAACAGCATGATCCACTTAACTCTTTGTTTTGATGAAGGGACTGGTAACCAGGTGATGGCTGGAGGATTCTTGACAGATAAGCAGGCTTCTTATGGGTAAATTTCTGCAAATTGCTGCTAATTTAGGCATTAATGAGAGACAGGGTATGAGAGAGAGCATATCTTTATTGACCTAATGGATTATACCCCCGTTTTATTGACTATGGCTATGTATTTGTGATTTGTATCATATGACAACAAAAAACATCTCTTATTTATTTTTCTGTTTATATAGGTGGTTCTTCAAACTGAGCGAATGGGCCCATTTCTCGTCCTATGATGTTGGAATTCGATCTGGATCAAGTGCATCTCATATTCTGGTATGCCATATTTTCCACCAACTTCCTTTTTCTTTTTATTTGACAATTGAATTACATTTATATGATATATTAGACATAAATTTATGTTTCAAGTCATATCAGGATGTACAGACCTCTTTGAAATTCCTTCTTTGCATTGCTAGTGACCGGGCGTGCCCAATCACATCGAACAGAATTAGAAGAAAGTCTTCCATGCTTACTTACTAACATATATCAACCTATCACCCTTTCAGCTGTCATCAAATATCAATGTTTGTCTTGCATAGCACTTTTTAAAGTATTGACAATTTGAATTGTGTTGGCTTAAGATCTCCATACATCTCCATCAAGGCAGTGAAATAGATATATTCTTAGGATATCTTTGGATGATGGAATTGGACAAATAGTTTAGAATTTTATTTTTTTTCCAATTTTTTTATCTAGAATTATAGATTGTTCATTTGTTAGTTATGCAAATAATTAGACGTAGAATTAGAATTCTAAATTCAATTCTAATTTCCTAATTCTACAGCACTGGTGGTGTGAAAATGGTGCGGAGGGGATGGGAAGTGGGGGTAATGGTGGTTGGGATGTTGACAGTGGGCGCAGCTGTAGCAGAAATGGGGAGGGCAATTTCTCAGTGTGGGAGTTAGGAATTGACAAATTTTAGGGTGTTGGTTAACTGGAAATGACTCAACTTAGTCACTATGGAATTCCATGGATTTGTAATGCAATTTGGATTAGGATTCTAATTCTAAGGGAATTTCCAACATAGAAATTAGGAAATATGATTAAAGTCTGTTTTTATGGCTCAATTATGGTAATTTAAACCTAGATGTGTTCCTCTTGACCCTCTCAACTTGTTATTTAATATTAACTTTTTTTGACATCAGGTATATGATCGGAAGTCTCAAAGGCTTGTTGAAGAAATAATTGACAAAAAGATTGTTTTGTCAATGAGAGCCATTTATCAGTCAAAAATAGGTCTTGGCCTAATGGACATAGGTAGGATTTTTTTTTATACTATTAATGATTGAAAGAAGCGCAAAGCTACATTTATGTGTACTTCACCAATCACTAGTCACCAGCACTTCCCTATCGTCGGCCATGTGACAGTTGCTGAGGTGTCGTTGTTCGTAGGGTTAATGCTATAGAAATATGGCTGGTTAAAAATTGCTGTACATATATTAGATCTAGCTGCCATTTCTTTAAGATGATTTGGTGTATTGTGAGTAGATTATAGATGATGAAAAGTTCAGTTATTTATTGGAAACGTATTTATCATAATGAACCCTTTTGGCATTCGGATTACTTGAAACCTGCGTTTTGTAGCCAATTTATAGATTCAAAATGAATTCGAATAATTTTTTACTTTCCCATTGAGTTACTTTGTGTTTACATTAGTGAATCTATCATATGCAGGGGTGAAGGAGCTCTTGCAAAGCATTTCTGAAAAGCAGGGAGCACGAATGGATTCACCTGAATCGTCTGCAGATATTCCAAAATTTGTTGAATCTTTTAAGGTGTAATAACGCTTCTCTTAGTTCTTTGTGAATCGCATACTTTGATTTTGACATACGTAAGTTTGTAGTTGTGCAGTGCCTCTTGATTCTAAGTTTTGACCAGGGTTTCATTCATTACGGTGCCTCATATTTCAGCATTGCGGTTTCTTTTGGATGATACCTTATCCTCTCCTCTTTTCCTGTATTGTCTAGCAGTATGTGTTTAGTGGACGACCCATAATAAGGGATTTTTATAAGGGAAATAAAGAAACACGGCCCATGTAGAAAAACAATAACAATAGTAAAGAAAGGACTATTGAATTATCTAATCCAAAACTTCGTGCACACAGAATCCAAAGAACTAGGAAATCTCCAATCTTTTATAGAGAAAATGATAGGTAAGAGAAACTAAGCTGCCCAGGTACTCATTTTGATCTTGCAAGATTATTCTGTATTTTAAAGCAGAAGAATATTGCTTTCCTTCTACCGCACTAAAATATTTAAGTCGACCTGGTAGCAGTGTCCAAACTGCAAGACAATGTCCATGCCTAACATTTTTTACTTGCAATCCCTAAGAGTCACTCTTGCCATAAACATGATATGAAATATTGAAGGATTAAGAACATCAAATTATTCTAATCATATGACAGTGCATCCTAATTGACAACGTGACAGAAAATGACATTATTCTTGTGTATATACATACAAGCACCACCAACACTAGATAATCATGTATGATGCAAATGTTACTGTGTATTTCGGGTTAAATTCGAAATTTTTGTTGTATGAGTGTTCTTGTTGTTCAAGTATTTTTTTAACTTCTTTTTGCTGATTGTGTTCATTATTTTTATTCTTTGGTTTAGTTTCAGCGAGGAGCCAAAATAACTATTCTATAAACGGATTAGGGTGCCTTTCTTTTTTCTGTTTTGTACTCTAGTTCTTTATGTGCTACACTTGTGTTTCTATGGTTACTCACTCCCTTCTTATAATAAATGTTACTATTGTGTTGTCTGTAGGATCAAATCAATTTGGCTGAAGTCAAGTATCCACTGGAACACTTTAAGGTGGGCCAAATTTTGTAATTAGTTTTAGTTGATATGTTATTGATGCATAATTGCTTCTGAAAACACTTTTTGACCCTGTTAGTTGTTTAGTACGCTTTGGTGTTCAGTTCAATCATGCTAAAACTAACGTTGTTTCATCATATACATAGATATCTTAATGTTATGAAGTTAAACATTATATGCTGCTAATTTTTTCAACAAACATTAACCTCTGCTAATTTTTTCAACAAACATTAACCTGGTCCCGTGTTTCCTTTAAGTTATTGCCATGCTTTGCAGCATCACTCTCGTGCCTGTTTTTGCAAATAATCTGATGACCTTCATTCCTGTGATCCCCCAAACATTCCTGTTGTTATCAGCTTTTATCCCCGATATAAGTATATCAACTCGTTGAATTTTACTTTTCCCAGCGAGCCTTGAAACCAACAATTTATGTCAATCTTGCCTCCACCCTGACTGTTTTAGTTAGATTGTTGTAGAATCGCTACTGCTTTCCAGTTTGTCTATTGATGTTAACATAATTTTGTCCAAGGTGGAATTGAAAGAATTTGTTTTCCATTGAGCTAGCAATATACATTTTTGTTTGTACGAACAATTGGAGTATTGATTATTTTAAATAGTGTACTTTAAAGCGTGTAGGATTTTAAATAGTAGTGATTCTTTTGTCACAATATTAATACATATCTTAAATTATGCTCTGTGCAGACATTCAATGAATTTTTCATTAGAGAGTTAAAACCAGGTTCTAGACCAATTGCTTCTGCTGAACGTGATAACATTGCTGTATGTGCTGCTGATTGCCGTCTTTCCGCATTTAAATCAGTTGATGATAGTAAAAGATTCTGGATAAAGGTATTTCACTTCCTTCCTACAACTGTTGAATATGAAAGACTTCTGATCTCGATGATGCAGTTTTTATAAAATATATTACAATCAAATTTCAAAATCGGTCAGAAGCTGGAAACTTTCTGATTTTCAGCTCCGAATTAAATAAAAATGATAGGATTGTGATTTTTCTGTTTCATCAATTTTTATTTCCAGAAAGTTATAATATAGTATTAAGCTAAGCCCACTGATTAAATTGTTGCCAGCTAGAGGCAAAGAAAATTATATTCCCTAAAATGTTAGGATATCCCTTATTTTTTTGTCCTTTAATCTTTTCACTTCTTTTATTTATGCCAAATGAAATCCTTTTGTCATTGTTCGTTTTTTTTAGGGTCGAAAGTTTTCAGTTCAAGGTCTTTTGGGAAAAGATATATGTTCCAGTACTTTTGTTGATGGAACAATGGTGATTTTCCGTTTGGCACCACAGGTATTTGTTGCTTTCTTTCAAAGTTATTTTAATTTTTTTTATATAATTTGATTTCAAATTTTAATTCTAACATGTATTTGTTACAGGATTATCACCGTTTCCATTTGCCAGTATCAGGAATTGTTGAGCAATTTGTAGATATCCCTGGATGCTTGTATACTGTATGTGTAATAATAACTTGATGAAAATGATATATATATATATATATATATATATATATATATATATATATATATATATATATATATATATATAAACACATTTTTTTTCTGTTAATTCACATTGTATTTTTCCTGATAGTGTTGTACTACTCAGGTCAATCCCATCGCTGTAAATAGCAAGTACTGTAATGTCTTCACGGAGAACAAGAGAGTTGTTTCAATAATTTCAACAGAAGATTTTGGAAAGGTTGGTCATTGCAATTAATTTGAGTCTGAATTTTTTTATTTAATGACTATATCCTTCTGAATTTGTTCCTTGGATGTTTTCTGAGTTTCCTATAGTTTATTGTCTCTACCATTTTATAATTGCAAACCTGTATTGACTAGCATCTTATAATTTGGATTCAGGTGGCATTTGTTGCAATAGGAGCCACAATGGTTGGTAGCATTACTTTTACAAAGAAAAAGGGCGACTATGTCAAGAAGGGAGATGAGGTATGTCAAATTACAGTTGTTACCGTTTTTCGTTTCTTATATGTTGTCTTTGTTTACAAGTGGCATTTGTGTGCTTAATTTACAGTTTGGATATTTCTCATTCGGTGGGAGCACTGTAATTTGCGTTTTTGAAAAGGTTGGTATTTTTACCGTGAGAATGTTTGAAATTTATTTCGTTGGACATGGTCTTGACTCCTGATATTGCTGAGCTTGATTTATATGGTTAGTATATCATACAAATGATTTGTGGTCATCATGTCATTCTTATTTGAAGAAAAACTATCAGAACAAAAGCTAAAAAAGCCTATCCAATAAAATTTAAATGTTTCACTTGAATCTAAGTAAAAATATATTATTAAATTCAGCATGCATGTTCCTTGGCATTTCTATTATATAAAGGCCAAAATTACAGTTTGATATTGAGATTGACGGAGGATGCCATAATTGATTCTTTAAAATTCAATTTTTGATAGGATTGTACAAATGATGATGGAAATTGATGCGTTGTCACTTGCTATGCATGGTTTTAATGAAAAATTCTAGTTTTAATGGCTTAACAGTTCAACAAGTTAATGAATAAATAAATAAAAAAAACGTAAACGTAACAGCAAGACATAGAGACTATTCGTCGATAACTAATCTAACCAAGAATCTGGTGAACCACCATTTTTAATGGAGTCTTTTCTTTTGATCACATTTTTTCCCATCGCAAATTCAGAAGACTTGAATTCGATAGTTTATTTAAGGGGACCAAATCCATTACTCTGCCAATGTTCTTGGTGGTAAAATATATTGAGTTTAGAGCCAGTTAAGCGTAATAATTATTTCTGATCGAATTTGTGAATTTTTTAAATGTAATTTATATTAATAAACTTTTGACAAATATTCATTGAGAAAAGGACATTACTAAAGTCCATCATTTATTTTGTTATAGTTGATGCAATGCAAATATTCAATTGATGTTAGACAATAAGTAGTTCTATTTATTACCATTTTGGACACTTCATCTTTACAGGGCTTTTAGCTTAAGATCAAGATTGGAACAAATGCACGCAATGACATTCTTTTTTTGATTTGCAGGATTCAATTGCAATTGATGAAGATCTTCTGGCGAATAGCACCAGATCACTGGAGACCTTGGTTTCTGTAGGGATGAGATTGGGCGTCTCCACGAGAAAATTGTCTTGACATTGGATTGACTTGGAAATGTTGAACCAGAATAATGATTTCTCTTAATATTAGCAACATATGCTAATCATGGGAGTTCTTCTCCCAAATTGTAAAGTAAATTTTTTACAATCTTATTAACTGGCCGTGCTAGAATTGTCAAAATTGATCTATATAGAAAAATCTGGGATAAGTTCGGCCTTGTAAAGATCCATTCTTAGCAGGGTATGCATGAACATATCTACAAGTCATTGCATAACCTCATAACTTGTTTGAAGGTTTATAATGTTAAATTTATATCATGCGCACGGGGTGACATAACGCAAGCAATTTGCATATTGACATTTGAGTAGTTTGCGGGTTACACCGTTTTTTTCTTCCCGAAGGAGTTGAGATATCGATGTACGGCTTGTATTTGTGAATTATACAAATCCGTGATCGCTTCAACTTAGTAAAATGATACCATGCGCTCATCGTGGTATTGCATTGTAAAATTAACATTTTAAATATTTGGTACGCTTGATCCTTTCAAAGTTTACTTTTATTTCTATAATTTTTTACATCAAACCATTTTTGTTGGACCAATATTTAGGGTCAATGATCAGAACAGTACTTTGGGTTTCATTTTATCCTTATCAAAAGTGGAAACATTCATTTTTAATTATTTTTTTAGGCTATACACAAAGGAATGAGGTTTCTATTTTGTAGTTAATGGTCTATTTTATCCCAATAGTTAATTTTAATATTGACCTATTGTTTTTAAGTTTTACTTCTTTAACTCAATTTATCTGTACTCATGATTTACTTATTATTTTATCTCATTCAAATTCTAAAATTAATTATACACGATAAATGAAGAATGTTAAAGTATATTATTTATGAAATAAAGTTAAATATAAAACTGATAAAATAATTTAAAACCGATAGATAAGGACTATAATTTTTAGACCTGCATTTACTTGGTTGCCGAATGTTGCATGCATTTGCATAAACTGATTTAAATTTCTGAAAAAATAAATTAAAGTAGTTTTAATTTATTTCAGTATATTTTATGAATAAATGTCAAAATAAGTTATTTTAAACTTGTTTAACGATTTCGCTATTAACTTTCTGAATAATTATTATTTAGCAAAAGCTTATTCAATACTTAAATGGTGAAGTTAAAAAAATATCATAAAAATGTAAAAAAAAAAAAAAAAAAAAACTTAAACTGCTTATTTTAATGTACTTTTTTTTATGGAGATCACAAGTTTTTTTAATCAGAGGCATTGATGTTTCATAGAAAAGCACTTTAAATTCAATTGATGGTAACATTGTATAATATAAAAGCAGTAAAACAATATAACATACAAGACCAAGCATCTACTTGCCTTGACATTGATCAACCAAAAATACGTCTTATTAAACAAAGTTTACGGTTTAGATTAAGTCTGACACAAAGCATGAAGGATGTTGGACAACGCTAAAAAAATTTTACATTGTTAAAACAAAGTAATCTTATGACACAAATGGATCATAAAAATAAACAACGAATGATCTATTGTTGGTGAATTCACATAAACTTCAAGCAATATATCGAGTGTGTTCGAATGTTTTTTTATACTATTTACATCAAATTAACACGGATCATGTCAAAGCTAAAATGATTATTTTTTTTCTTTTGCAAGGACTTGAAATGAAAAATTTAAATTATATGCATGTTTTCAAATTGAAATAAGACCTTCATTCTATCACTTCTTTATTATCTTAATTTTAGTCTTGAAATTTTTTCCTATTACTTAGTATGCTATCAATGATTATTATTATATTTTATTCTCTGTAGAGCACATTTTCTTTAATTTAGAGGAACTAAATCCATAAAAAAAATTAATATATCTATTAATTGTTAATCTTATTATTTTCAGGATTTCAATTTTTAAAAAAGTAATAGAAAATAAGAAAGTATATATATAAAAAAAGTGGATAAGGAGCTAGTGAGCGTTGGTTCAAATTGGGCCTTATTAATATTTTTCCGAGGACGTGTTCTTCCACCACTATCCTGCACCTTCATATTTTTTTAAAATACTGAAAATATTTTTACTGGATTATATAATTCAATATACAACTTTTAATATCGAATTATATAATTTAACATATATATATATTTTTATATTAAATTGTATAATTAATATAATTTTTTTTTACATTTCGGATTTATAATCTGCTATACAAATTTTGTATATTCAATATAAAATACAAAAAGTTTAAAGGATATATGATTTATTTATTTTTCATTAAGAAAATAATAGTGAGTTTGCTGTACATACGGAAGAGGTACAGGAAGAAAGTATGGAGGTACAAGAAAAAAAAAAGTATGGTTCAAATTGGGCCTTATTAATATTTTTCCAAGAAAATAAAGCCTGGTCCAGTCCAGCCTCCATGTAAACCCTAGTTCCCAAAGCCATTAAAACGCAGGGCATTCTTATTTTCGCGGCGCACAACAGAACCCTACGTCTTCAGATTTCGATCGCACGCGCCGTCACAATGGTAACCTTCTCCGTCATCTTTGTTTGCTTCAATTGTTATTCATCATCACTAGTTAACTATGCTATCACCATCTCATCTGCCTTAGACATTTTTTTTATCTTTCGAAATCAATTAAATCATGTTAAGGCCCTAGCTAAGTGACTTAGATTCGGAATTATGGAATATGCCTCTGTTGTGTTTGGTAAAATGTTAGAACTTGTCTTATTATCGTCGTGAACAGGTGAACGTTCCAAAAACAAAGAAGACATACTGCAAGAGCAAGGAGTGCAGGAAGCACACTCTGCACAAGGTTACCCAATACAAGAAGGGTAAGGATAGCATTGCTGCCCAGGGCAAACGCCGTTACGATCGCAAACAATCCGGTTATGGTGGACAAACAAAGCCTGTTTTCCACAAGAAGGTAACTCGTTTTGTTCCTTTTCATGTATCTGCGTCCTATTTACCAGTCCATGGAATTAGAAACTTTTGTTTTTGTTTGCTGACAGAAATATTTTATTTATTTTTTATTTAATAGGCTAAGACCACTAAGAAGATTGTCTTGAGGTTGCAATGTCAGGGTTGCAAACATGTCTCCCAACACCCAATTAAGGTCAGTGTGTGGAAAATGTTACATTTTTTTTTTGGTTTGGTGTTTTTTTTTTTTTTTTTTTTCTTGGGATGTAT
>Ga0209700_106283_pt1 | contig 18621 bp, 9 predicted proteins | sample SiratroredBW_FD_187528 | JGI IMG/M metagenome (GOLD analysis project Ga0209700, IMG submission 187528) | Root nodule microbial communities of legume samples collected from California, USA - Siratro red BW (SPAdes) (version 2) | ecosystem: Host-associated > Plants > Roots > Nodule | place: USA...
TTTTTTTTTATATATATATATATATATATATATATATATATATATATATATATATATATATATATATATATATATATGTTGAGACCAAGCTTGGAAAGTTTGTGAAGCGTGTGTTAGAAAACAAATTTGCTGTAATTCCTTTTTATTTTCAGTAATATATGGAAGTTGGTTTTTTAATATGGATTGAGATGAGATACAGAAAGAAACTTGAATTAATAAGGCATAACAACTTTTGTTATTTATTTAACACAAGATTTCGTCTTGGAAAGCAAAAAAAGGAAGTAAGTATTTTATTTCAGATCGTTTTATTTTATTTTGTATCATATGTGAAAAATAAAGAGAAACTTCTAAAAAGAAAAATCGTAGTAAACCATAAATGTAAAATTTACATGCATTTTGCAGAAATAACTTTTACAAAAAATTGATAATGAAAACAAAAATTGTATAAAAGAAAAAAAAAAGTTTATAAGTCGGGCATTGTGATGACTTGTATATTTATTCTTCTTTCCTACAGCTAAGAATATCACCATATAAGAAAAAGAAAAAACTAAATGTGATATATGAGTGGGTGAGTGTGAGAGTGAATGGCTATGACTGTGTCAAACAATGAGTTGGATTTTTATAGTCAAGGTCTTTAAAAATTAATAAAAAGAAAAAAAGAAAAGCAAAGAGAGAAAGAAACAAAAACAAAGACCTTTAAAAATACAGGCAGAGATAATACACGGGTTTTTATAGTCCAGGTCTTTAAAATTTAATAAAAAACAAAACAAAAGCAAAGAGAGAAAGAAACAAAAACAAAGACCTCTAGAAATACAGGTAGAGATAATACATTTAGTGTGAACTTGATTATTTATAAAGAATCTTTAAAATACATTTTAATATTAATTTAAAAAATTAATTCTTGGTTGAGTTAAAAGAAATCAAGTCAAATAAAATAATAACATTAAAAGTGATTTAAGGAGTTTGATAATTGTAAACTTATTTTGATTCAATAAAGTTAACAACTTGTTTAAATGCATGATTCTCGTTTATTTCTTCCATACATTTTCATATAATAGATTACATGATGAATATAAAAAACTGGATCTTTAAAATAGTTTTGCTTTTATCATTTATGTGTGGTGTGCTAATTTTCCAATCCATGTAAGGGATAGAACTTCAAAAGTCTTGATTTCATTTTCTGCATTTCCTTGTCACCATGTCCTAATTTTGGAAACACATAAAATGGGTAAGACTTATTAGCGTGCTTAATTTTCTAACTCATAAAATGGACTAGGAATAAAATTCAATGTAAACTAAAAACACATAAGACAAAATTTTTTAAGTTTTTTTGGGTGGATAGAATATGGTGGTCATTGATCAAGAGGGGAACGTGGATCTTTTACAACGTCTCAAACATTTTAGACTTTTCTCTTTCTAAGTCTCTGTTAATTTCTATGTCAAAAAAAAATTGAATGTTAATCTTTTATAACGTCTCAAACATTTTACACTACTTGTGAATTTTTTAATGTTGGTGTTCAGATTTCATGAATAAAAGAAATTGAAATAACTACCCAAAATGAAAAATAATGAAAAGCAAAAGAGATGCTGAAGAAGAATGTTAATCTCCGGAAGTTGTTAGCGTTGTTTCCGCACAAATTTACGCAAAAACTTCAACGTCACGTATTTGTCATGAAAATTAGTATATTAATAAACAAAATATTTAAAAACAAAAATTGAAAACAAGACTAGTTAGAAGTGTGCCAAAATATGTAGAAAAAGAAAAAATTTTATTATATTTTTTATATATTTAATTTATTAATATTTATATATATATATATTATAATAAAATATTAATAATAAATTTATAAAACAATAATAAAAATAAATAATTATAAAAACAAATTATTAATAATATTAATATTAAAAACAAAAAATAATAATAAAATCATAAATAATAATTATAATAATAAAAATAAAGAAAATAATAATAATAATAATCGAAAAATATTTATAAAATAATAATATTATTAACAATGATAACTTAATTTTCATTTTAAAATAATTGATAATCTTATAATTTCAACAATTAAAAAAATAATAATTCATTAATCACACTCAACAAATTAATTATATTTAATTTTAAATTAATTTTAACTATAATTTCATCTACTAAAAATTATTTTATCAAACATACACATAGCATCATTTACAAATATTTATAAATTTTACACTCAAATTTTACTATCTTTTTCTTAATCCAAACAATCCAATTTTTCTCACACATTTATCTCAAATCAATTCAAATTCATTCTCACCAATCTATTTCCTAATCTACACATAACCAAGAAGTAAAACAAAATTTGAAAATATTATCTCAAATCAATTCAAATTCATTCTCACCAATCTATTCCCTAATCTACACATAACCAAAAAGTAAAACAAAATTTGAAAATATTATGTCAACTCTTTGTTCGTTAGTATATAATAAATACTATTTATTATTATTTTTAAATAATAAATATTATTTGTTATTTTTTTAAATAAAAGATTCATGGTAGTCATTATCATTATTATTATAGATTTTGTGAAATTTATTAAAAGGTAATTTATCATTATCAATTTTAATATTTCAGCTAGCTATTTATTATCTGCTTAAACTTAATTAAATATTTTTTTGAAGTTTTTGTAGTTATTAAATAACTTGAAATAGATAAATAAAAACCAGTAAAGACAATCTCTAATTTTCATATATTAGTTTCTCTTAACTTTGCCATAATTTATATTTCAAATAAAAGATTTGATGCAACCAGTAGACGAAAGTATAATTAACTAAATTTTGCTATTAATTTTACGTGTGATTATTTCACATTTTTTTCATAAGCTGATTATAGAAAATTTGTATTATTTCTTAACACTTTCATCTTGGAATATTATAACAAAATTATTATTGTACGGTCGGTTAATATATCTTAATCCACATATCTTTGTCAGTTTTGAGCTTTTTGGCTATGCATACTACTTCTTATCTTTAATTAAGTCTTCAATCTGGGAGGAATTCCTGTAAGTATTTCAATGCTCAAGTTAGTTAACGATCTGAGTAGTTTTGAGTTTTTTGGCTATGCATACTACTTCTTATCTTTAATTAAGTCTTCAATCTAGGAAGAATTCCTGTAAGTATTTCGATGCTCAAGTTAGTTAACGATCTGAGTAGTGTAAGGTAGACTTCTTAATGAATGGGTCAGGGGATCAAACTTTAGTGAGCGCAATGCATTTTCCCTTGTGTGTTTGTATGCCAAATACCATGTGTCTACTGTCAGTAATGTTTTTTGAAAGGACGAAGAGACCGATCGAGATTCCAAGAGGTCGATCAGTTTACATGTAAATATTACATTTGGGATGGTCGGTCGGTTGAATCTTTATTGTTGCAAAATCTTCTTTGCACTTGTTGTCTCATTTGAACTTTTCTGGTTTCTGGAATAACTTTAAGATCAGTCGGATCTTCTCGATGAACTTGGGTAGGAAACGAGATAACGAGGTCAGTCGGCTTTCTAGGCATTGCACTTCCTTCAAATTTATTGAACATCTCAAAGACATTATGGTCTCGCACTTATCGGGATTCGCTTCGATGCTCCTGTGAGTGAGCATGAAGCCTAGGAATTTCCCACCTTCGACTCTGAAAACACATTTGGTCGGGTTGAGTCACATGTTATACCGACGTAGTTGGCCGAATATCTTTGTTAGATTTGCTAGGTGTTGGTCAAATGCTTCTGATTTAACAATCATGTCATCAACATATACTTCCTATTCCATCCAATTTGGTTTTTGAAAATCTTGTCCATTAGCCTCTAGTAAATTGCACCTCCATTTTTTAGATCGAATGACATTACTTGGTAGCAATAATTGGTTGATTTAGTGATGAAGGCTGTTTTCTTAACATCTCAGTCGTACATGGAAATTTGGTTATATCTTGAGTATGCATCTAAAAAATTGAGTATCTAGTGTTCGGCTGCTCCATCAACTAATCGGTCGATACTGGATAATGGATATGTTTCCTTTGGACAAGCCTTGTTGAGGCATATGTAATCAGTGCACATGCGTCATTGCCCATTACTCTTCTTCACTGCCACCACATTCGCCAACCAAGTGATGTATTGGACTTTCCTTATGAAATCGACATCGAGTAACTTTCTTACCTCGGCTTTGGCTGCTAACCTATTCTCCTCTCCAAGTCTTTGTTTCTTTTGTGAAATAGGTTTGGCCTCTTTGCATACAACAAGGTTACGCGACATAATTCTGAGATCTATTCCTGACATATCCTCGACTGTCCAAGCAAACATGTCATGATTATCACCAAGGATTTTCTTCATTTTATCAACTTCTTCTGTGATTAAACCTCCTCCTAAACTGGTGTTTTGTCCTTCGCTTCCTAGTTGCCACTCCTCAACACTGTCCTTCAGTTCTACCCTGACTTCATCATTTACTCGTGGATCTAAGTCGGTCATAGCTATCATTTTTTGATCTAATTTGACTCTACCGCAGTTGGGGTTTACGATCTGCATCTGAGGAGTACGTTATAGGATGTGTTAGCATCGACAATCAAGTATCTGACCTTGATGGTTTAGTACTCTCGGTCCCCTTCCCCAAACTTCGTGTACAAGCCAATGTACCCTCTCATATCAACTATTTCCCCAGAGAAATCGACAATCTTCTTTTCCATGGGCACTATTGCTTCTTCGGTGAGTTTGAGCTAGTAATGGATGTGAATAGAGCTGCCTTGATCTGCTAACGTCTTCATAACGGTGAAGTTGGCTACTTTGATTGTTATCACCATCAATTCGTCTTATTCCGGTTGACCCCTTCAAAATCCACGTCCAATAATGTGATCATGGGCATACTCCTTCGTTTATGCCGATCAATTGTGTTAACACTTTGAATAGCTCTCAGATGTCTTTTATGAGTCAAATATGTCGTTCCGCTTCTACCGAATCCTCTAAAGATAGTGTAGACAACCCCCTTTCAACAGAGGGTCTAACTGTCTTAGGCTTCTATCACTTGGACGTGAGGATTGAGCTTAACCTTCTCTTTGATCCCTCAAACTTCGAACATAGCAATGTAAGTGTCCAACTTGGATGAGTTCTTCTATATTATCCTTTAATGTTAGGCATTATTTCGTGTTTTTGTCATAATTATGGCAATAACGACAATGCTTACTCTAATCAACATTGGGTGGAGAAGGGATCTTAAATGGCATAGGATCTAACTCTGTGTTTAGTGTTTCTTCCAAGATGTCTGCTTGTCCGATGTTAAGCGATGTATACTTAGTGAATTTAGGATTCTAGGTCTTTCCTTTGACCTAGGTTGGCCACGATCTCTGTCATTCTTTCGGTCAGGGTTCTCTTCTGCCCTCACTCAGTTCCTGAATTCATAAAGTTCTTCCAATTCCATGAATTTAGCAACTCTCTGCCGAAGTTTGTCTATATCCGCAGTCGATTTCTTAGACAGGTTGTCCGATAAGGGACTAGGTCATAGAGATGTGACCATGTGGTGTATGGCCACTTCAGGGTTCAAGTTTCGAATATCACTAGCAATTTTGCCAAATCTTTCTGTGAAGGTCCTCAAAGATTCTCCCTTTTCTTTCTGAATGTTAACCAGGGCTATGGATGTCAAATGGTGCGATCTACTCATCACAAACTAGGCTTTGAATTTCATCACCAAGGTGTCAAAACAGTCTGCAGATCTGGCTAGTAAACGGGTAAACCAGCTAAGAGTTACCCCCTTTAAAGAGGTAGGGAAGACTCTGCAAAAAAATGATGTCTTCTGACATATACATGCCGACCTGTGTTACATATATATCAATGTGTTCGTCTAAATCAGTCGATCTGCCGTATCTGTCTAGAGCAGGTCCCTTCTAGTTGGTAGGGAGCTCAGTTCCCATGATATTCTTAGTGAATGGGTGTCGTCTGGATGATAAGCCAAAAGTTTTTTCAATTTTCTACTTCAATCTCACATTCTCTTCTCGCAGTACATTTAATTCCTCTGCATTCTTCCTTTTTAATATCTCCATTTCCTTTTGCAGTTCCATCATCATGGCAATTGGGTCATCATGGTTGCCTTAGAAATCCTCGTGGTGTTGCCTGTCTGCATGTTCGTCGTGGTCACCATTCGACCCAACGGTGGGCACTAAAATATTACTGCGCGGCTAACTATCATAGCTTAATCCATGAATCTTTGGTTGACTCCAAGCTCTTTAGCTTTGGATGTTGTTCCTTATCTTCAGTTCAATCTTCGGTCATAGGGAGGGGATCTTGCAAGTACTCCAATACTCAAGTTAATTAACGGTCCACATAGTGTAGGATGTTTTGGATTAAAGTAACAATACTTTATGTCTTGGGATTATCTTCATATTTATAGGTTTTCTTAGTAGACTTCTTAATGAATGGGCCAAAGACCCAAACTTTAGTGGGCTCCATAGATTTTCCCTTATGTGTTTTGTATGCTAATTATCACGTGTCTATTGTCAATAATGTTTTTTAGAGTTTTTTTGGAGAGTACATTGAAATCTCTAGAGATGAGCCTATTCATATGTAAATATTATATTTGCGTGGTTGGCCAGTCGACCTATTAATACAAAAATTAAAGAATATCCAACAAACATGCTATAACATATATTTAAACTAATTTTCCTATAAAATATTTATACAATATATTTTACAAATTTCTTATAATTTAATCTATAAAATTTTAAATAATTTGATGACTAAATAATTTAGACAATCTTAAGGACTAAAAGAACTAACTAGTCCTTAGATTTTTATACTTTTTATATAAAGTTCAAATTAAAATTTTAAAAACTTTTAAATTTACTGTTATATATAGAAAAAATTAATTTTAATTGTGTAATTATAAACTTACAAAATTAAATAATAAACTAAATTTTAAAACCAAGTTTTAATATAAAAAATAATGTAATGAAAATATTGATATATTATCGTGATTAAAATCTCGAAAAATAATCACAGTTTTAATTTTAATAATAAAATGATAATATGAAACACCAACTTTAACGAGGTTTGTTTACCATAAAATGTTTTAAATAGATCGGAGAGAAACCTCCACCACCATAAATGAAGCAACAAAATACAAAGAATACGATACTTAAGGTCAAGAACCACTACAGAACTACTTTTGTCAATGGAGGAAAAACAAATTGTTATTATCTCATTCGCACATCACAACTGCAATAAAGAGGAAACACTATTCTAAATTTAAATTACCTTTTATATAAACATTCTTCGTCCAACGTAAAACTTCATATTTATATCGGATATCCTCTATATGAGATATAAATATAAAATTTTAGTTTCATATAGGACGTCTTACATAAAATATAATTGAATAAAAAAAAATTCACCAAGCTTTTCTTAGGTCACATTTTTTTAAATGCAACGTAAAATCAATGAAGTGATTGACACGGTCTTCACTAGAGACATGTATCCCTTATAAGGTCTAAAATAATTTAAACTTCTTTGTAGGTCTCTATTAATTTTTATGTGAGAAAATTGTAAAATTTAGTTTTAAACTTATAAATTAAAATAGACAATCAGGAAATTTATCTCGGTTAATTGAATCTTATTTGAAAATTGTTGTTAATATTTTAATACTGGTGTTCAAATTTTATGAATAAAAAGTTGAAGTAAGCAGCATAATATACCTACCCAAATGAAAATAATGAAAACCAAAATAAGTTGTTATTTGTGTCCTATAAGTATTTCTTAGAATATTCCACCATAATAAAACCAAATGCAGAGAAAAACACAGAGACTTTTTGAATGCGAACATTTTGTGTGGACGTTGAATTTGAAAAAGCCTTTCATACATTTTTATTTCCCTCTAATTATTTTTTTCCCACCTAAAATCACGTTGCTCCTGGTCAATTAAATTGACGAATTTAAAACGATAGAAAAATACTGATTTTGACATGTGAATTTGATTTTATAAATTTAGTATAGAAAAATTGAATTGTTAGATAGATAGCGCAAAATACTCACTTGTTTATTTCATTCTGATGTGATTCATATGTAATTTTTTCTACCTTGCAACGTAAGTTAGAAAGCTGTGGGAAGAAAACAAGCATCCATGTCAACATCAATTATCCATATAAGTAAATAAAATTTGAAAAAAAAAAACTTTAAACGTGATGGCTTGGTCTAACCATAATGTATGAATAAGTGAGTATACGAGAGTGAATGGCTAACATTCTGTCGAACAACAAAAGTGTTGTTATTATACATCTCAGAACTTGATTAGGTTTTTAAAATTTAATAATAAAAAAAAACATGTTCTAACCCATTAAAATTTAATAAAAAAAAGAAAACATGCTCTAATATAAAAAAAAAAAAAAAAAAAAAAATGTGTTAAAAAAAAAAAAAAAAAAAAAAAAAAACTTGATTGGCTATCATTTCTGAGTCGTGTGTGCTAATTTTCTAACTCATAATGGTAGGATTTTAGAATTTGATTTTTTAAATTTAGTACAGAAAATTAAAAATGTTAGAAAATAAAACGGCAGTGTACCACTATATATAGCCTATTTGGTATGCATTACACATAACCACTTCTTTCTAAGAAAAAAAACATACTTGTTTACTAAGAGCTTGTGTGAAAATGAATTTCTCCATTTTGATTATTGTGTTTGTTCATCTTTGTTGGGTTTCCCTTAGTGTGTGCAGAGAGACAGTGTGCATTGGAAGTGAGAGAGAGACACTATTGAAGTTGAAGCATCATCTCAAAGATCCTTCAAATAAACTTTTTTCTTGGAATGCTACTGTTAATTCCAATTGCTGCCAGTGGTATGGAGTTATCTGCAACACCATTACATCTCATGTTGCAGAACTTCACCTCACCACTCCATTTCCTACGTTCGATGATAGCACAAGTGAAGATGTAGTTTACTTGTACGAAGCAGCATACAAAGAGTATTCTAGAAGGGCATTGGGTGGAGAGATAAATCCTTGTTTGGTTGATTTGAAGCATTTGAATTACTTGGATTTTAGCAGCAATCTTTTTGAAGATATTCAAATTCCTTCTTTCATTGCAACAATGACTTCCTTAACTCACCTCAACCTTTCTAATGCTGGATTCACGGGCAGCATTCCTTCTCATTTTGGAAATCTCTCCAATTTGCTCTATCTTGACCTCAGTAGCAATCCATTACTTGGAGGTATGCCAATTCTTTCTTTTGTTGGGACAATGAGTAAGTTAATTCACTTGGACCTCTCCTATTCTGGATTCACGGGCAACATTCCTCCTCATTTAGGAAATCTCTCCAATTTGCTCTACCTTGACTTGAGCAACAATGAATTGCTTAGCGGAGATATGTCAATTCCTTCTTTTGTTGGGACAATGACCACCTTGATTCACTTGGCCCTCTCGGATTCTGGATTCACGGGCAACATTCCTTCTCAGATTGGAAATCTCTCCAATTTGCTCTATCTTGACCTGAGTTATTCTTTCAGCGGAATGATTCCTTCTCAAATTGGGAATCTCTCCAATTTGCATTACCTTGACCTTGGAAGTCATGATGTGTTTATTGAAAATATTGATTGGCTATCAAGTCTTTCAAAGCTTGAATATCTTGATTTGGGAGGAGCAGACCTATCCCAATCATTTCACTGGCTTCACACTCTTCAAGCTCTTCCTTCTTTGATGCACCTACATTTATCCCAGTGTACCCTCCCTTACTATAATCAACCAATCTTTCTTAACTTCTCGTCTCTCCTCACTCTTGATCTTTCTGAGCTTCAATATTCTCCTTCAATTTCTTTTGTCTCAAAATGGTTGTTTGGACTAAAGAAACTTGTTTCTCTTGTTTTAAGTTCTAACGAATTTGAAGGTCCAGTTTTTTATGGTATTCGAAACCTCACACTTCTTGAAAATTTGGATTTGTCTGAAAGTTCATTCTCATCTATACCTGATTGGTTTTTCGGTAATTTTCATCATCTCATGTTTTTGAACTTAAGGCACAACAACTTGCAAGGGACTATTTCTGATGAAATAGGAAATGTAACTTCTCTGGTTGAACTTGATTTGTCTCACAATCAACTTGAAAGTCCAATTCCAACTTCTTTGGGCAATGTGACTTCTCTGGTTACACTTAAGTTGTTAAGCAATCGACTTAAAGGTCGAATTCCAACTTCTTTGGGAAATTTGATTTCTTTGATCACACTTGATTTGTCTGACAATCAACTTGAAGGTCCAATTCCAACATCTTTAAAAGATGCGAGTTCTTTGATTACACTTCATTTATCAGACAATCAACTTTCAGGTGATCTATCAAATCATTTTGAAGAGTTTAAAAATATTATCGAAATAAATTTATCTGGAAATAAAATTGGTGGAGAACTTCCAAGTTCACTTGGAAAACTTTCATCATTACAAGTTCTTATTCTATCCTCAAATCTTCTCAGTGGAAATCCATTTGAAAGTCTTAGATTTCTCTCTAAATTGTCATTACTTGAAATTGGTGATAATCATTTTCAAGGAGTTGTCATGGAAGGTCATCTTGCCAATCTTACATGCTTGAGTGAGTTTCTTGCCTCAAGAAACAATTTGACTTTAAAAGTGGGTTCTAATTGGCATCCTAATTTCCAACTTATGAGTTTGGATATGAGCTATTGGAAACTAGGTCCCAACTTTCCATCATGGATTTACTCACAAAACCAACTTAGTTATTTAGCAATGTCTAATGCAGGCATTTTAGATTCTATTCCTTATTGGTTTTGGGAAACATTTTCTCGAGCTTCTTTTGTGAACCTCTCTCACAACTATATCCATGGTGAGCTTGTGACGACATTAACGAATCCAATATCTATCATCATTGTTGATCTAAGTGCAAATAATTTAAGTGGCAAATTGCCCTCTCTTTCAGGTGTTGTGGGTTTGCTAGATCTTTCAAGCAATTCATTTTCCAAATCCATGGATGATTTTTTATGTAAAAATCAAGTAAATAAAATAGGATTACAACTTCTCAATCTTGCATCAAATAATTTATCAGGAGAAATACCTAATTGTTGGACGAATTTTCCATTTTTAGTTTATATAAATTTGGAAAGCAACAATTTGGTCGGGAACTTACCCCCATCCATGGGTTCCTTAGCAGAAATGAAGTTATTACAAATTCGTAACAATTCACTCTCAGGAACATTTCCTACTAGTTTGATGAAGAATGACCAATTGATAGTGTTAGACTTGCGAGAAAATAAACTTTCAGGAATTATTCCAAAGTGGGTTGGAAAAAAGTTCTTAAATATGGAAATCCTCTGCCTTAGTTCAAACAATTTTTCTGGTCACATCCCAAATGAAATATGTGATATGAGTTTCCTTCATATTTTAGACCTTGCACAAAATAATTTCTCAGGCACTATTCCTACTTGTTTCAGTAACTTCGGTGACATGACACTAGGGATTGAAAGCCAATTTTCTCGTTCTACATTATATATTGGAGGTTCTTCTTTAAATGATGCTATTACAGTGAGGATGCTCCTTTGGTTGAAAGGAAGAAGAGATGAGTACGCCAACATTCTGGAATTGGTAACAAGCATTGATTTGTCAAATAACCAATTGGTCGGAGAAATACCAATAGAAGTCACATATTTGAAAGGATTGAAATTTTTGAACTTGTCCCACAACCAACTAAGTGGTCATATTCCAAGAAGCATTGGTAATATGGAATCATTACTGTCCATTGATTTTTCAAAGAATCAACTTTCTGGTGAAATCCCTTCATCCATTTCAAATTTGAGCTTTCTAAGTATGCTAGATTTATCTTATAATCATTTGAAGGGGAAAATTCCAACAGGAACTCAATTGCAAACCTTTGATGCCTCCAGCTTTATTGGGAACAATCTATGTGATGCACCACTACCCATCAATTGCAGCTCCAATGCGAAGGTTGATAGTTTTGAACAGAATGAGAAAGAGAGTGATAGACATGGAGTGAACTGGTTTTTTGTGAGTATGACATTTGGATTTGTGGTGGGATTTTGGATAGTGGTCGGTCCTTTGTTCATCTGGACATCATGGCGTTATGCCTATTTTCATTTCCTTGATCGTGTGTGGTTCAGATTTCGTTATTTTCTCTGATGCCAGTACAATATGTAATGTGATGAAAAATAAAACTACCATATAACATGGAAGTTAATTTGAATTACTCTGTGTTGCCTAGTTGATCAAATTTTGAGATCATTTTTTGTTTGATTTATTTTCAAATGTGAGAGTGTTATTTAAATTATTAGTGGATATCAAAGCTAAAGAATATGCATGTTTGAACTTGCTATATAAATTCTAGATAATTTTGTAGTGAAGATTAACAAAACTATTGTGAGTAAAAATTAATGGGGATGAATTTAATTTGAACCACGTTGAAAATACTTGAAGCCACATATTTAGTCAGTTGCTTTGCTTTTAGATTTAGTCAGTTGCTTGGCTTTTAGATATACACAGGCATTCATATTCAAACTTTCTTTCTCTGTGGCGATTACTTTGTGAACATTTAGTTTTAGGTGCAACACTTTTAACTTTATGTCTCCGTTTTTTAAATTTAATTCAATTTAGTTTAACATTTTACATATAAACAAGACAAAAATGAGACTGGTACAAAAAGCAAAAGAAGTGAGAAAGAAAAGGAAAAAAAAATAGAAAAGCAAAAGGACTCTGGTTGAATAGAGTGATATCAGTTCTGGGGCTTGAGGTTGCCCTAAGACTTTCATTTTGTTTCCCTATTATGTTTTTTTTCTCAATTAAGCAACTAAGTGATTAAAGTGCAAACGTGTGTTTAAACATAATGGTTATTTTATCTTACTTTTTCTACTTATATTTTCTGCATTAAATAGATTTTTTGTCAAAGGCTTGTGAATGTATATTTTTTGAACATTTGTTGAATCAACTTTTAGATTAACTCCTAAATTAGATGTCTGATTAGTTGTTCTGCAAAGTATCCAGAAAATGAGTGATTTAGTTTATACAAAACTTTAATCTCTATTTTCTTCTTTTATGAAAAGTATGAATTTTCATGCAGGATAGTCATCAATTTTTCACAAGAATTAATCAAAATTGATCAAGCACTCCACTGTCACTCTTCTCAATAGCATCATTTCAAATATTTTTCTAGATTTGATTCAACTCCATTCAACCAACAACATAACTACATTAATCAAATGAACTAAACCTCGTGTGATGCTGATATAGATAGTTTGTACCTAATTTCCTTCCTGATGCTAAATCAAAACCTAATTAACATCACTATCACTCTCTTGATGTACAAACCATAACTCTAATAGTTGTTAAACCAAACAAAAAGCCCCACTTCAACCTTAGTGGATATACAAACAACACTTATGATAACTGTTTCATATGAGAATACAATAATTATTCTCACACACAAATTAAATATTCACAAGTTGTCGATTAAGAAGTCTTGAGTTTACGCCAAACAAATTACTCAGCAGAATGAAACCCACGTCGTCGATCGCACCACCAACAAACATTTCTAGAAGACATTCAATCACCAAAGTCAATGGTTAAGCTTAAGCTATAAACGAATAAATCAATTTTTGAATAATAAAAGTATACCTCCACGGTTGATGAGTTGCTTGATACGACCAACAACATGTAAATACCCATTAGAATACCAACATCATCGGTATGGAACCAATTTATTGTAGAACTTTTTTCTACTTTGGTTTGGTGTCCAAACAAATTTATTTCCTATAACCAAAATTCATACTTAGATAAGTTTAGTATATAATCACTACAAGAAAAAGCTATTTAGATATCAATATTTAGCTATCAAATGAAATGGTTGCTAATTGTGACCAAAATAGTCACCAAATTAAATTTTGGTTACTAAATAACTACAAAATAGAAGTAATGATTGAATTTAGTGACCAATTAAGTCAAATAATTGGTATCTAACATTAGATACCAAAGTTTTAGTAACCTATGTCATTAGAATCTATGTATCTAATTAAATTAGAGACTAATTTAGAATCTAATGGTATAGGTCACTAAAACCTTCGTAACTAATATTAGATATCAATTATTTAACTTAATTGGTCACTAAATTCAATCATTACTTCTATTTTATAGTTATTTATCAACCAAAATCTAATTTGGTGTCTATTTTAATCACAATTAATAATCATTTCATTTGGTAGCTAAACTTAGTCTCTAAACAACCTTTTTCTTGTAAAGAAATGTTTGTCTCTCAATCTACAGAATAATTCTAAGATGTTTCTCATGCTCTTCGGTGTCTTAAAATAAGTGAGAATGTTATTATAAAAACAACTACAAAATGATATGAAAATGTAAAAAAAAATTGTTAAGAGTATTAATTATACTAAAATTCATAATGATCATACTTAGTTATGAATGTAACTTTATATATATTTTTTGTCCTTACTCTAATTTAATTATAACGATCTTAAATTTAATCTTAAATTTATGTTAGAAAACACATAGGTTTCTCTTAATTAATCCATCAAATCATCTATTATAGAAAAATGGTATTTATTCTTTATGATTGTATCTAAGAAGTAAGACACTTTTCATATGACAAAAAGTATGACAAAAAGAGAGATTGACCCTCCGTACAGTCTGGAGAACAAATGAAAATGAATATTCATCTCTTATTTCATAAAATGCTACCAACCTTGGGAATTCATCTAGCGCTCTTAACGTAACAAATTTTACAGTGGAAAGTTTTGTCTAATATCTGGGAGAAATTTAGACAGAACCAAATGAAATAAAAGGAAATAAACGTTGCATGAAAAGGACAAAAACTTCACGTCGAAGAAAAGAAACTTTCACGAAAAGCACATGTGAACCAAGTAAATTATTTCATCTACGAGCAATATAAGACTATTGAGAGTATTAACTAATCTTCTGACAAGATTTCAGTAACATAGGATGAATTGAAGAATGATCATACGAAATAGGATAAGATTGTAACTTAAGATATTTCTTACTAGGTTACTTACTCATATATAAGAACGAAGATATTCTTAATTATTACTCAGGGTATGACAAATTTTATGTATGGGATAAGGTCTTAAGATACTTTTTTCTATTTTATTTAAAACCTTAAAAGTTTAATTTACTTAATTATGTCTTTAATAATTACCTAGTAGATTCTCTTTCATACTAAGTCTTGAAATCTTGATATCAATTAGAACTAATCTACAAAATTAGAATTCAAATTAGGAGAAATATAATTATGACAAGTTACATTATAAATAAAAAAATTATCATAAAATGAATACAAACATTCTTGAAAGAGAAGCAATAAACTTATAGAGAGAAAACAATCAACTCATCTTTGAAAATATTCAAATAAGAAAATAAAATAATTATTATTTTGTATATGTATGATTTTATCTATATTTATCTCAAGTGAGGTGTCTTTAATCTCATTAATTTGCTCATTATGATATTGTATAAAATATTATTGCCTACACTTCATTATTTGTTATACCATTTCATCTACATTTTGTGGAGTGAAGTGTTCCTAACCACATTATCATTTTGTTAAGTGTCAGATAAATTGCTATTTGATTAAGATATTGAATCATCCATCCTAAATAGTCACTACATGAATATGTCGTGACCGGAATCACGACGGGAGACGACGATCCAAAAAAGTATAGGAAAAATGGTGAAAAGAAAAAGATAGAGTCGCCACCATAGTTATTTATTGGAAAACTATGGAAAAACCACAAAAAAGGAAAAGGAAATGGTATGCGAATCAGAAAAGAGTTCGGGAGTCGGTTACGTGTGGGGAAGGTATTAGCACCCCACGCGCCTGTCCTAAGACAGTACCTTTAATTGAATTAGTAAAATCAAATGTGGTTTATTAAATATTTATTGTCCCAAAAGTAAAAGATAAATAATAACAAAATAAAAATTTTTAAATTAAAGGACCCAACAAGGATTGACCTTGCTCCTACGTATCGACATCCATAGGGGTGAAGAATCAAGGATTACGTAGTTCTAAAAGACAGTTGAGTTGTTTTGAGAATTTGACATTATTATTTTTTTAAACTTTATATATTTTTATTATTTTTGAAAATTAAATTTCATTTTAGAATATCATAAACGCGTGCGGCCTTTTGATAATCCAAATTAAAATTAAAACTCCTTAAATTAAGTTTCGCATGACGCGTGCAGTCATTTACAACTTAAATTAAGAATTATTATTATTTTATTTTTTTTAAAAGCGAATTCCGCATGACGCGAATGGTCATTTGGAACTTAAGAATTTTATTTTATTTTATTTTTTAAAAGGGAATCCCGCATGACGCGAATGGTCATTTGGAATTAAAATTTATTAAAACAAATTTTATTTGAGAAATAAGTTTTAAAGGAAATAAACCCATGTTAAAATCCTAAAGCTTTTAGACGAAATTAGGGGCAATTTTGTATTTCAGAATATTAGTATGTGCAGTTATTAATTAATAGGGGTGCAGCGAGTAATTCCAATAATAAGAGAATCCACTTAACTACTGAGGGTATTATGGGTATGGTAAGAATGGGGGTGCAGCACAAAAATGGAGGTGCAGTGAGTAATCCTTACTAAAAAAAACTTATAGCTGGGGCAGTTTTGGAATTGTTGAGAGTGGGGGGTGCAAGCACAAATATGGGGTGCAGGTGGCAAATCTCACCCAACTAATAGCAAGGGTAATTTGGGGATTGAGGGATGTTAGGGTGCAGGCTATAATACAGGAGGTGCAGAAAACACATTCCACCCAACTGATGACAAGGGTAATTTGGAGATTGAGGGGTGTTAAGGTGCAGGCTAGAATACAGGAGGTGCGGGAAGCACCCCCACTAACCCATTAGGTTTAGCAGCGCACGTGTGGCGCCTTGAGGGGCACTCGTGAGGCACGGTGCAGGCAGGATTTGGGTGTTGTTCTTGGAGGCACAGTGTAGGCAAAAGGTGGTGGCGCCGTGAGTGCGACAATGATGGTGGGGGCAAAAAGGCTGGTTCAGTATAGTAATGGGCACCTTCGCTGTCAGGATTTGTGCGTTGTACTGCTCACCATTTTCATTACCCTGGAACTTCCACGACAGCCTCATAGTGAGTGGTAGGGAGGCTCACGGTTAGGATAGTGGTTCACGGTGCAAGGGGGGTAGTTTCTTTGACTGTTGCGGAGGCAAGGTGATGAGGAAGCAGTAGAGGAAGATGCTGATTCGGAAAACCAGCACTAATAGGTATTTAAATCTATTTTTGGGAGAATGTAACACAGAAGTCAAGGTGGCCTGGTTGGTCTAGGCGCCAGTTTCATTAACTAATTGTCGTTTTCTCCTCTCTCTCTCATGTGCTAACCAAATTTCCATCCTTCCACTAAACCAAAACTCTCCATTCATAGCCTGCCACGTGGCCCAAAAAGCTCTCCACTCCTAGCTTGCCAAGTGGCAAGCAATTTTATTTATTATTTTAATTCTTTAATTAGTTTCTTCTTTTTAAAAAAAAATAGTAATTAACCTTTAATTTTTTAAAAATTCAATTATTATTATTTTTCTTAAAAAATTTCTTTTATTTACCAAGAAACTTCAATTAATTTAATTTAAAAACAATTTAATTTATTTCTTTTTTTTTTGTGATTAAAGCATCTACAAAAATTGAATAAATTAATTATTAATAAAAAATTTTATTGGTATATTTTACCCGGACAAAATCAGGTATTAACAGCTGCCCCTCTTTACTTAACTTTTACTTAATAACTTTGAAAATTGAAATTTCCAAGCTTTTAGAGTAAAAGATAAGTAAATATAGAAATAACTGATTTTGTTCGCGATGAAAATATTTTCCGAAGCTTAAAACTTAAAAGGAAACAAAAAAAATGACGTCATAACCTTGACCTTTTCAGGACGAGAGGGCTACGAATCATCACAGTCGAAAAATACAATGTGAAACCGGATCTTGTATTGAGAGAATTACGGATCACTACTGCTGAGAAACTAAATGTGAGACCGGATCTTGTATCGAGAGGATCACGGATCGCTAATGCCGAGAAACTAAATGTGAGACCGGATCTTGTATCGGGAGGATCACGGATCACTAATGCTGAGAAACTAAATGTGAGACCGGATCTTGTATCGAGAGGATCACGGATCACTAATGCTGAGAAACTAAATGTGAGGCCGGATCTTGTATCGAGAGGATCACGGATCATCATTGCAGACCTAAGGTTAACTTCGTACCATCAGGTCAAACCTATGATCATGAGAACGGAATCTTGTATCGAGAGAATCACCGTATCTACACTCCAGACCTTGTATCGAGAGGGTCTTCTATCTTTGGAGAAAACAACTTTGGCTAATTTGATCAACATCAAAAATGCATGTATGAATGCATGAAGACTTTGAATTGTTGGATTGCTTGAATGTATACATGTGAGAATGCATGAAAACTTTGAATTTCTAATTGTTTGAATGTATGCATGTATGAATGCATGAAAACTTGAAATTTCTGATTGTTTGAATGTATGCATGTATGAATGAATATGTGTGCTTTAATGTGTCAAAATTTTGATTTGATTGATTTTTTTCATCATCATTTTTTTTTTTTTGCTTTTGCTATAAATC
>Ga0209700_106284_pt1 | contig 18618 bp, 22 predicted proteins | sample SiratroredBW_FD_187528 | JGI IMG/M metagenome (GOLD analysis project Ga0209700, IMG submission 187528) | Root nodule microbial communities of legume samples collected from California, USA - Siratro red BW (SPAdes) (version 2) | ecosystem: Host-associated > Plants > Roots > Nodule | place: USA...
ATTTTAAAAAAAAATTTAAAAAAAAAAAAAAGAGAATAACAAATGTGAATAAGTCAAAGAGTAACCTCTTAACCTCTCTAAAAACTGAATTACTAGTTTTGAAAAAAGGGGATTACTTCTGGAGATTGAAAAAAAGGGACGTACACTCAAGAGAGGGGAGCATAGAGAGAAAGAAGAGAAAAAACGTAATACAGATAGTACGCTGAGAGAAAAAACGGAAGAAGGGAGGAAAACACGTAGAGAAAAGGGAGAACGTTTTGGAGAAGAGAGAAAGAAGAAGGTTCACAAAAAGAAAAATCAGGGCATCAGGTATGTTTTTCTTGCTTATCTTTTGAGTCCCACTGCACATTCAAGATATAGAATAAAAATCAGCATTCATCTCCATAGATACATGGAATTCCATTATTCTTCTACATGTGTGTATCCGCTTCATAAAAACAAAAACAAAAATGAAAACATGCATATCATCATCACCATAATTAAACTTGCCGCGAGTCATCAACCCACCACTGCTTCCATCACATGACCATGATCACCACAACCACCTCGCTACCACTTTCACGCTTCACTATCCTCACCATGCGTCATACCACCATCACATTACCTTCCATGCTTGCACCTCCATGTTTTCATAGAGCACATAGCACCGCTTGTTCACCAATCAAAAAGACCCTCATCCACCAACGAAGGCGAGGAGATTGTTGCTACTACCAAACTTTGAAGATTCACTTTCGACGATACTCAGATTGCAAAAAGGAATTCTGATTCTAAATGTTTCCTTGGAATGGGAGGTTTTGGAAGTGTGTTTAAAGGTTGGATTGATGAAAGTGAGAATTGTTAAGAAACTCCTACAACAAGCATTCCAGTAGCAGTGAAGACCCTAAACCCAGATAGACTTCAAGGTCATAAACAATGGCTTGCTGAAATGAAATATCTAGGTGAACTCTATCATCCTAATCTAGTAAGATTGGTGGGCTATTGCATGGAGGAAGAAAAAAGGGTACTTGTATATGAGTACATGTGTAGAGGAAGCTTAGAGAAGTATCTCTTCCAAAGAGGAAATATGCGACTTCCATGGCATATCAGGTTGAAAATTGCAATGGAGGCTGCTACTAGTCTAGCATTTTTGCATGAGGAAGCTTCACGGTTGGTAATATTTCGAGATTTCAAGACATCCAATATCCTATTGGATAAGGACTTCAATGCAAAAAGATGCTCCAGTGGAAAATAAAAATCATGTATCTACAGAGGTCATGGGAACAGAAGGCTATATAGTCCCTGAGTATGTGTTGACAGGGTACCTTACGACAAAGAGTGATGTTTATAGCTTTGGAATAGTTCTCTTTGAAATGCTGACAGGAAGGAGAGCTCTGGATCACGCGAGGCCTGAAAAACAGAAGCACTTGGTAGATTGGTTGCGTCCTCGTATCACGAGCAAGGAGCATTTTCGTACTACAATGGATCCTAGATTTGATGGCCAATATCCAATCAAACATGCCTATAGGGTAATGAGGTTGGCTATCCACTGTCTTCGCAGTGAAGCAAGAAAAAGACCCCTAATAAGTGAAGTGGTTGCTGAGTTGAAGTCTTTGGTCGAAGATGGCATGCTTTATGGCTTTGGTGCTTCAACTCCAGGAGCCTCACCTCCAGCACCTCCACCATGTGCCCCTCCACTGCTACTTTGCTCCACGCACCAGCCATGACACCACTACACTCCAGGGTCTTCATCAGGTACGCCATTAAGTCAACACTACTTGCTGCCACCTTGTGCCCCCATATCTTCCATGCACCTCCCAGCATCCACCACCCTTGCTGCCAATTGCACCTGCGCGCTGCCAACCACCATGTTTTCACTTCCTCTCGTCACTTCTCCGAAGGCATCCAAAATCCACCACACTGCCACCTCCTTGCTGCCACCATGTACCTTGCTACATGTCTCCATGCATCAGCCCTGCACCTCCTTGCTGCCACCATGTACCTCGCTACATGTCTCCATGCATCAACCCTGCACCATCACCGTGCCCACCACACAAACCAGCCCCATGTATCTTCATGATGCACCAATGATCCCCAAGGACTTCCAAACCGCAAACAACCACCTGTTGTGGCTGTAACTTCTGCTACTTCACAGAAACCACCATCTGCAGCTTCTCTCACTTCAACTATCAAGCCACCCTCAACCCCAAATTGCATCCGAAACCACAGCTGCCTCTCTGCCATGCATCTCCAGCACTTTCCACATGCACCCCAACCTAAGACGCTTCTCCCTGTCAAACAACCATTGCCGAAGCAGAGTCCATGTGTTCCACGCCCCAAGTCATCTTCATCCTCCACAACCTCTCACCAAGATAACCACCATGGCTGCTACCCTCCACGAGACCCACGAGACCCACCCCACGCTCCAACCTAGGTCATCATCAATTTCAATCACCTTGCGCCCCCAAGCTGCATCTTCAATGCATGCAAGGTCACCATGTGCCCCAAAACAGCCTAGAACGAACGAAGCCACCTTCCAGATTGCATCCCGAGGCTTCAATCACCATGAATACCTCTCGCCGCTGCAGTTTCCGACGGCGACGCCTACCGCCGGCGCCGCCATGAGCCTCACCGTGGGCCATCGACTGCTGCAACGCCACAGCCCTGGATAGCCGCACCCCACTGCCTTAAAACCAGGCTTCCACGTGCCTTCCAAATCCTAGGAGGGTGCTGGATAGTGGGGGTGTTCTTTGCACCCCACATTTTTGAAGCTGATACCCACTCGTTGCCACAATTACCAAGTTGCCCCCTGAATATAAGTGGGCTCATTGGTCAGGAATCGCTCTTCGCACCCCCTGTATCCTTATATACCCCCAGTTCCTCATATTTACCAAAATACCCTTGACCATGAGTTAAGTTTTGGTTGGTGGGATTACTTCCTATATCCCCATTAATTAATACCTACACCCACACTTTCCTAAATTCCGAAATTACCCCTAAACCAAGAATTGTCATTTTTGCATACATGATTTCATTAAAGCCCAAGCTTTAAACTTGACATCTTTCTCAAAGCCTAAGCTTTAAACTTGACACCTTACTTCAAAGTCCAAGCTTCAAACTTGGCATCTTTCCCAAAGCCCTAGCTTTAAACTTGGCACCTTACTTCAAAGTCCAAGCTTCAAACTTGGCATCTTTCCCAAAGCCCAAGCTTTAAACTTGGCATCTTTCCCAAAGCCCAAGCTTTAAAGTTGGCACCTTACCCAAAGCCCAGGCTTTAAACCTGGCATTGACGACATTCATTTACCTTACTTTTAAACACAAGCTTTTTCCAAGCTCTCAAAAAAACTTCAAAATATCAAACTAACCAACAATTCTATTAATCAAAGAACTACGCAATCCTGATTCTCCACTCTTAAATGGAGATACGTAGGAGCAAGGTCAAACCTTGTCGGGCTTCCTAAAACCAAAAAAATATATTTTGTTTGTTTTATTTTAATCTCTTTCTTGGGAAAATAAATATTTTAAATAATCACACTCAGATTACTTATTTAATTAAAGGTACCGTCTTAGGACGGGCGTTGTGGGGGTGCTAACACCTTCTCCACACGTAACCGACTCCCGAACTCTAAATCCGGTTTTACAAACTTGCCTTATCTTGTTTTTGGTTTTCCATAGTTTTTCCTAATAAACTATGGTGGAGACTCCTCTGTTTTGAAAATCAAAAGATATTTTTGTCCGCCGTCCCCGTCGTGACCCCGGTTGCGACACTACTAATAGAAACTTGCATTGCCCTTTCCCTAGGGGAAAAGGACCGATAATATCCATTCCCCACATAGCAAACGACCATGGAGGCGTGATGCTATGTAGAGTCTCCAGTTGGCTGTGGATGAGATTACCGAACTCTTGACATTTCTCGCACTTCTTAGAGTATTCTGCACAATCGATCTGCATAGTTGGCCAATAATAGCCTGCTCTAAGAATTCGGGCGAGGGTACTCCTTGCACCTGTATGAAGTTCGCATATTCCTTGGTGTAATTCTTTGAGGACGTATTGAGCTTCTTCATTGGTGATGAATTTGAACAACGGTCTGGTATAACCCCATCTATACAACTCTGATCTGACCAAGGTAAACCGACTACTTTTCGCCCGCATCATTTGCTCCTCCTTTTCAGCGCACTGTCCGATTAAAAGGAATTGTCGTATTGGCTCGAACCATGTGGCCTCTGTTTTCGATATACAACAACTATGCTCCTTTTCGCCAATGCTTGGGACTTCTAGCGTTTACTGTACTAAAGATCTATGGTGACTTCTTTTCTTGGAGCTGGCTAATTTGGACAGTAAGTCGGCACGGGCGTTGTGTTCTCACCTAATGTGTTCCACCTTAGTGGATGAAAAGGTTTGCAGGAGTGTTCGGACTTTGTGGTAATACTTCGACAACAAAGGATCCTTGACCTGGAATTTTCCGGTTATGTGCCCTACTGTCAACTGTGAATCGCTTTTGTAAATCACATCTTGTGCTCCCATATCTCGGGCTAACTCTAGTCCTGCTATGAGGGCTTCGTACTCAGCTTGATTATTAGACGTTTTGAATCCAAAGCGTAGAGACTGTTCTATTAGGAGGTCTCCTAGTCCGTCCAACACCACCCCTGCTCCGGCACCTTTACTGTTCAAGGAACCGTCTACGTATAAGATCCATACCAGCTGGGTGGTATTCGGCTCGAATGGTTCCTGCCTCATCTCTGCTATGAAATCCGCCAAGACTTGCGCCTTGATGCCTCCCCGTGGCTCATATCGTATCGCATACTCTAATAACTCGATCAACTATATGATCATTCGTCCTGCCAGGTCAGGTTTGGATAGGATCCGAGCTATTGGGTAGTCAGTTCTCACTATTACTTCGTGATTTTGGAAGTATGGACACATCCTCCTTGCTGTGAGTACATGGGTCGCTGCTCTCCCTCTACCTCTTGAACCAAGGCTGCGCTGACCGAATCCTTTGATACCGATAAGTAAACGATGATGGGCTGGTCGAGGCGAGGCTTCTGTATTACTGGTGGTGAGGCTAAAAATGCCTTTAACTGGAGAAAGGCGTCTTCACATTGATCGTCCCACTTGAAGCGAGACGTTTTTTTCAGTAAACTCAGAATGGGTCTAATCTTTTCGGCCATATTTGGCATGAATCGCGACAGGGCGACTACTCTTCCTACTAGACGTTGCACCTCTTTGACGATCTTTGGGCTCTGCATCTCCATGATTGCCTGACATTTGTCGGGGTTTGCCTCGATTCCTCTACTGGTTAGCATGAATCCGAGGAATTTCCCGCCTTCAACTCCGAAAACGCATTTATCGGGGTTCAACCGCATTCCAACTGCTTTGAGCGCCTGAAAAACATGGCATAAGTCTTTAATATGCTGATCACATGAGGAGGACTTGACAATCATGTTGTCCATGTTTATCTCCACGCTTCGGCCTATCAGTCCTTTGAATATTTTATCCATCAGCCTCTGATAAGTTGCTCCGGCGTTTTTTAGCCTGAAGGGCATAACTTCGTACATATAGTTGGCATCGTCGGTCATAAAGGCGGTTTTGGTTATGTCGGGGCGGGTGCATGCTGATTTGGTTATACCCCGAAAAGGCATCGAGGAAGCTCATATACTTGTGTCCGGCTGCGCCGTCTACCAAACAACCGATGCTCGGCAAAGGGTAGGAGTCCTTCTGACATGCTTTGTTAAGGTAGGTGTAATCTGTGCACATTCTCCATTTACCATTCGACTTCTTGACTAATATGACATTTGCCATCCAAGTGGTGTATTACGCTTCTCGAATAAATTTTGCCTGCAGCAACTTTTCGATCTCTTCTCGGGCGGTTGCCCTTGTCTCTTCCCCTAACTTTCTTTTTTTCTGAGCAACAGGTCTGACATCTCTGAATGTTGACAGCTTGTGCATTATGATGGATGGGTCGACGCCCGGTATGTCCGCGGCTGTCCATACAAAGGCGTCGACATTCTCTTGCAGAGTGGCACTGAGCTGCTTGGCGTCTTCTAGGGATAGGGATACTCCCATTCTGGTCGTCTTGTCATTTCTTCCAAGTGGAACATACTGGGTTTCCTCTTCGGGCTCTACTCTAACTTCCTCCACCCTAGGATTCAATTCTGTGACGGCTACCACATGGCTCCTTTTAGAAACTCTTCCTTTTGTCCTCGAGGCTTGGCTCCGACGCTCGACCCTAAGGCTTGCTGCGTAGCATTCTCGGACTGTCTTTTGGTTTACGTGGACGTGATGTTGTCGCCTGCCAGAGAAGGGAACTTCATGGCAAGGTGGGGTGTTGACACTATCGCCCCCAGTAGGTTCAATGATGGCCTTCCCAAGAGCACATTATACGACGTGTCGGCGTCTACTAGTAGATATTGTATTTTAATAGTTTTCGATTTGGGCTCCTCTTCTTCTCCAAACCTGGTGTATAAATCAATATAACCCTTGGTATCAACCCGCTCTTCTGAGAACACCACGATCTGGTCCTCGTATGGCTGTATTTCATTGTCCGAAAGGCACAATTTCTTGAAGGTGCTCCAATACAACACGTCAACTGAGCTTCCTTGATCCACCAGGGTCTTCATAACTGAGAAGTTCTCGATTTCGACAGTGATTACCATTGGATCTTCACCGAATAGGCATGGACACAACATTTTCATTGACTGTACCGCCCTTAAAGTGTTTCTTCCTAGCGGAGGCTGACGATCCTTCGCCGGCAAATCCTCCTGTTACTGTGTTGATCACTCCTCTGACGCGCGTGCTCGGGCCTGGTGGTTGTGATGATGTTAGGCAAGGTATTTTCGTCCTTTCCTTGGTCTTTCTCTTCAGGTCCCCTCGTGACTCTCCTCGCTCAGGGGAACTTTGTCTCCTCACCGTCCTGGACTGGTTACGCACAAATTGCCTTAAGTGACCAGCCTGAATCAATTCTTCAATTTTATCCTTTAATGCCAAACATTTTTCTGTGGTATGCCCGTAATTCTGGTGGAAACGACAATGTTTTGATGTGTCGGCATTCCTGGGGTTGCAACCTTTCTTGGAGTGGGCATTAAATCCGCGCTGAGAGCCTCTTCGAGTACTCGCCCTTGACTAGTGTTGAGGGACGTGTAATTTGCAAATCTTGGGAGTCTAGCTTCCCTTGATCGCACTGGTGGCGGTGGAAAAGAGGGCTTCTCTCTAACTCGAGTTTTATCTGGCTGGGAATGGTAATGAGGGGTTTGTGGTTCTATCTTCATCTGCCCCCCAAAGTCTCTGAGCTCCTCCAGGCGCATGAATTTAGACGCCTTTACCCTCATCTCGTTCATGTCTGTGGCGGGTTTCTTGCAAAGGCTGTCGGTGAAGGGTCTCGGCCGGAGGGCGACCTCTGAATTAAGGTTTTGAATCTGGGGTGCTACCTGATTGAATCTATCCATGAATGCTCGGAGGGATTCCCCCTTTCCCTGTCGGATGTTTATGAGAGCAATCGAGGTTAGGTGATGAGGTCTACTTGTGGCGAATTGTGTAGTGAACAAGTTTACCAAGGTTTTGAAAGAATCAATGGAGTACGGGGGAAGTTTGGTGAACCAGCTCAATGTCATCCCTTTGAGGCTATTGGAAAATACTCGACACATTATAGCTTCACTGGTAGTGAACAGTCCGATGTCAGTGGTGTACACATCGATGTGCTCATCGGGGTCTGTAGACCCATCGTATCGGTCAATCGTTAGGCCCCTCCATTTAGCTGGTAGCTCAATGTTTATGATACCGTCCATGAATGGGTGACACCTCTCGTCAAGGTTTGAGGTTTCTCCCGTCTGATAGGACACTTCATCCTCCTTCTCGGGATTGGGGGTGTTTACCTTCGAGCGTCTTGATATCGTGATCACCTTAGTCTTGTCGGCCCTTTCGCCCAACAATCTCCTCCTCAACTCTTTATTCTCCTGCTTGAGACTACGTATATCCTGCTCATTTTGCTGTCTTAGCGAATGTATGTCGTCCTCATTTTTTTTTCTTATCGCTCGCATTTCCTCTTCTCCTTTCTGCTTCATTTCAGCCATCTCTCTCTGTAATAACAATAGCAGAGCCATAGGATCCGCTCTAGCCATTGCTCTGTCAGGTCTTTGCTCGTTAACCTGGCTGCAGGTTGATACCATTCAAGTTTTTTCGTAACTCTTCGGGCCCCACGGTGGGCGCCAATTGTTCTTACACAGGTTTAAGAGGACCTTCAGAGTTGACTTAGTACCGCTCGAATAGTAACTGCCCGCTTTGAACTCCAACGTTCCCACTTCGGTCTTTCGTCTTCCAACCTTAGAGCTGCTCGTCTCGGTCCCAACGATGGACGGGGTACTTGCGATTGTACTTCGACGCTCAAGTAAGTATTCGGTTATCGGAGCTTAGGGTAATGATAATTATAACTCTTTTACTTCCCTTTATCTTTACTTACCCACCTATTTATAGGATTGGTGTTTAACTTATATCTTACGTTATGTCAGCTTTTTGCAGGCTTTTGACCGAGGTTGTGTGCAGTCATAGAGGGTTGATGGTTACTTCTTCCCGGTTATATGTTGGTCAATCATAGGCGACAAGTATTCGCCCTTAATCCCCGAATGGTTAACTTGAGACGGCAGGTAGCTATCTCTAAGTCGGATAGTACATAAACAATTCTAGGAGAAGAGAGAACTCAAAGAATTATAGGAATAGGATATATCAACGAAGGAATGAATTTCAAAAATTACGAATTAGAGAAATTACAACAGATTTCAATAGAAACTGTCCTTCCCAAAATCATAGAATCCTAATTAAGTGCTAAACCAACAATAACTGCTAAATAATTAACTTCTCACATTATTGACGTTATTGACATTTCTCTTTTGCTTTCATGAACTTTCATCCTATTTGGTGTGCATTTTTTTTTTTTTTTGGATGTTGACTAATTGTGGTTTGAAAGAAAGATACAAATTTTTTGTTGTGGTTTACGTGTTATTGTTGTTGATAATAGGGGTTTGGTTGTGCTTTAGGGTTTAGGGTGCTCTGTAATAACGTGAAGCCTCTCGGAATAGCACCATGAGTGCCGAAATCATGCAGCTCCACTAGACTTGCATCACTAACTACAACAAGGTCATTGATCAACTCCAAGAGTTTGAAAGTCCTTATATGCAAACTTGATACCAAAACAGAGGAAACCACCAGGACGTGGGTTTCGTACTTCCAATTTTACCTTATTGAGTCACAAATGGAAGGACAAATCTCTTTACAAAACATTAGTACTGTGTTTTTTCATAGCGAGAGCCAACATGAACACATTAAGTTCTTAGTTTTCATATTTGTTACACGAGTTCAAAAGTTGCTATTAGTAAACTCAATACCAAGCAGAGGGTACCACCTAGACGTGGGTGTGATGCCCTTTAAAGGAGTTTCATAATTTCTTACAAGTACTTCCACCCTTGACCTTATCGGATCACAAACGAAAGGACAATTTTCTTTATACAACATTAAAACATTTTTTGTAATGAGAGCCAACATGAACACATGAGATTCTAACTTTCCATATTTGTTACATGAGTTCAAAAGTCATTCTTAGCGAACCTGATACTAAAGCAAAGGGAACCACCTGAACATTGATGTGATACCTTTTGAACATAAAGGAGGTTCATAATTTCTTAAAAGTAGGTGATACCTTTTGAACATATCTCATACATATGATGAATGATAGCCCAATGCCTTAATGTTGGTTCGTATGATCAACCAATGCATAAAACTCTTTATGATTTTTCTAAATAAGTTCATGACATATGATATAGAATCAAATTATGTAAAAAGATTATGGTTTCCAATGAGGACTTAACTGGTAAACTTAAGTGTATTTTATGCATCCACATAATAGATTGTCGAAAAGGCCATATATAACTCCAACTTTTTCAAACGATGTGTGTCCTTCAACTTTTTTTCTCAATAAGGTCATAATAAATCAAATTATGAAGGTCAAGTAAAAGGTTAGGCATAAAGTAGTAGGTGGTTAGCAAGGTTCTGATATTTGGCATCCTATCAAGGGTTTTTGAACATATGTCATATGTATGGTGAATGACAGTCCAATGCCTTAATGTTGGTTGGCATGATCAACCAACGGATAAAACTCTTTATGATTTCTCTAAATAAGTTCTACTCACACAATGGATAGCCTTTGACATATCATATGGTCTCAAATTGTGAAAAAAGATTATGTTGTTTTCAATGAGCACTTATGTGGTAAACTTAAGTATATTTTATGCATCCATAGAACAGACTGTCCAAAGGGCCATATATAATTCCAACTTATGATGAAGCTCAAGTAAAAGGTTAGACAAAGAGTAGTAGGTGGTTAGCAAGGTTCTGATATTGGACATCCTGTCAAGGGTTTTTGAACATGTCATATGTATGGTGAATGACAGCCCAATGCCTTATGTTGGTTGATATGATAAACCAACGGATAAAATTTTTTGCGATTTCTCTAAACAAGTTCTACTCACACAATGGGCGGCCTTTGACATATGATATGGAGTCACATCATGCAAAAAGATTATGTGGTTTCCAATGAGCACTTATATGGTAAAATTAATTGTATTTTATACTTCTAGAAAATTATGAAGCTTTTGAAAAGGTATCACATCCATGTCCAAGTGGTTTCCTTTTCTTTGGTATTAGGTTTGCTAAGAATGAGTTTTGAACTCATGTTGGGTCTCATTACAAAAAAATGCAATTTTAATGTTGTGTAAAGAAACTTTTCCTTTCATTTGTGATCCAATAAAGACAAGGGTGAATATACTTACAAGAAATTATAAAGCTCTTTTAAAAGGTATGAAACCCACGTTCAGGTGATTTCCTCTATTTTGGTATCAGGGTTTATATTATGAAAAAAGATAGTTCTAATGTTGTATAAAGAGGTTTGTCCTTCCATTTGTGATTCAATAAGGCCAAAATGGAAGTATGAAACCCACATCCAAGTGATTTCCTCTGTTTTGGTATCATGTTTGCTCAGAAGGACTTTTGAACTCTTAGAGCTGCTCAATGCCCTTGTTGTAATTGGTGATGCAAGTTGGGTGGTGGAGCTGCATGATTTCGCCACTAATGATGCTACTATGAGAGGCTTCACGTCATTGCGGAGCTTCCTAAACCCTAAAGCACAACCAAACCCCATTACCAATAACACTAACACATAAACTCAAAAAAAAAAAATTTGCAATTCACACGTCAAAAAGGGTAAGGAAAATGTGCGAAGGAAAAAGGAAGGAGGCTATATAAAAATGAAAGAGATGTAAGCAGGAAACCAAATATGACTAATAGACCCCACACTATTAAAATATCATTTTCTTTCTACATCATTGCCACATGATGGTGTAAAATGGGGGTAAGTTTTCCAACAGTGTCAATATATCATTTTCACAAAGGCATGGTTGGATTTGGAAAAGACCTGACAACGTGTGCACGTCCCAGGTTTGAAGCACCATTAGCCATTTCCAATCCAAGCGGCACAAAATCTGGAATAGATTGGTAAAGATGGGTGTAAAGCATCAGGATCTGAGCTGGCAAGAGAATGTGGAGCAGATGCAAGCTAGTCGTTTCCAGTTTCGCAGGTTTTGATATTTTTAAAATTTTCCACTTACAGGTTTAGGAATCTTGCAATATCCTAAATTTACAATAATAACACCATCGAGTTCTCTCAGTCTGGGTGTCTCCGAATCACTTCTCCTTTAGTCTCAGTCTATCATTCCTTGCTCAGAATCCCCACACTCTCACTCTATAAATCACAGATACAAACACAAACATTGATACGGACACTACAAAATATATATATATATATATAATAGTTATTATATAATTATGAATTTATTTAATATGAGCACCTTTTATAACAGAGGAAAGAAAGGAAAAAACACTCACTCTATTGTAATTTCTTATAAATTCTACTAATATGCGTATTGAAGACTCATACGGGGCCATGCATTCAAATTTTATCATTAAAGTAATTAAGAAGGAAGACTTGGAGTAGGGGAGTACTTTTTCTTAAACGGTTGTCAAAAAGATATTTTGACAACACTAATTACGTAATATTTTCACTTTACAACTATTTTATTAATAAAATGTTGTTTTATATTAAAATAATAATTTATTTTGTTATAAGATGAATGTAAGGAAAAATGTTATTTTCACATTAGTTACGTAAAATTTTCATTTGACACTTGCTTTTATTAATAAAACATTATATATTAATAAAATAATAATATATATTGGTATTAAATATATATGGTATGGGAATAGTGGTGTTAACATGTAGACAACTTAAGGGGTTATAAAAAGTATCATCATTCTGTGGACAATTCTGCAATAACGTTTAAAACACTTAGGGAGACTTCGACGATAAATTTGTGATCCCTTTCTTTCTATCGGGTTTTCTGGAGTGATTGTAAATTGTAATGAACAGAAATATAAAATAGTGTAAATATTAATTAATTGGCATCAACTTGGTCTTTTTTTTTTTCTTTTTCCAAAAAGAGAACAAGCACCTTCGTTGCTGGGATGGCCGAGTCTAGTATGTTACTCCTCCAAGGAAGATGATATTTTTGACAACTGAATATTTGATATTCCCATGTGACAATATCTAATGTGGCCAGTAATATTACTATTTTAAACATTTGTGGGTTGCATATGAATTGTTGGAATTTTTTTTAAACCTTGTAAATTTTATGTAAATGGGTGTTTTTTTTTTTATAGTTTAGAATTTAGGGTTTCATTTATTATTTCTTATTGTTAAGATTGAATAGGTGCAGTGTGAGTTTTGTTTGGTTTGCCGTTCGTAATTGTCAGGAGCGGAGAGGTTCAGGTTTCGCTTCCCTACCATGCGAGTTTGGTTTCCCTGATCATGTAAACAATTCTAGGAGAAGAGAGAACTCGAAGAATTGTAGGAACAGGAAACAGTTTGGATTTAGAAAATAACGAATTAGAGAAACTACAACAGATTTCAATAGAAATTGTCCTTCCCAAAGTCATAGAATCCTAATTATGTGTTAAACCAACAATAACTACTAAATAATTAACTGCTCATATTTTCTTTTTCCTTTTTACATTATTGACATTATTGACTTTTCTCTTTGTTGAACTTTCGTTTCATTTTGTGATCTGAAAAAAAGGTACGAATTTTTTATTAATGGTTTAGGTGTTATTATTGTTGGTAATAGCCGTTTGGTTGTGCTTTAGGGTTTAGGGTGCTCTGCAATGACGTGAAGTCTCTCGGAGCAGCACCATCAGCGGCACAATAATGTAGTTCCACCACCAGACTTGTATCACCAACTACAACAAGGTCGTTAACCAACTCTAAGAGTTCGAAATTCCTTATGAGCAAACTTGATACCGAAACAGAGGAAATCACCTGATTGTGGGTTCGTAATTCCAGTTTTACCTTATTGAATCACAAATGGAAAGACAAACCTCTTTACAAAACACTAGAACTGTGTTTTTTCATAATGAGAACCAACATGAACGCACTAAGTTCTTAGTTTTCATATTTGTTACACGAGTTCAAAAGTCCCTATTAGCAAACTCAATACCAAGCAGAGGGAACCACCTAGACATGGGTGTGATGCCTTTTAAAGGAGTTTCGTAATTTCTTACAAGTACTTCCACCCTTGACCTTATTGGATCACGAATGAAAAGACAACTTTCTTTACACAACATTAAAACTGCATGAGAGCGAACATGAACACACGAGATTCTTACTTTCCACATTTGTTACATGAGTTCAAAAGTTATTCTTAGCAAAATTGATACTAAAGTAAAGGGAACCACCTGAACATGGACGTGATACCTTTTAAAGAAGCTTCATAATTTCCTGAAAGTAGGTGATACCTTTTGAACATATGTCGTACATATGGTGAATGATAGCCTAGTGCCTTAATGTTGGTTGGTATGATCAACCAATACATAAAATTCTTTGTGATTTCTCTAAATAAGTTCTACTCACACAATGAAGAGCCTTTGACGTATGATATGGAATCAAATATGCAGAAATAATATGGTTTCCAATGAGGACTTAAGTGTATTTTATGCATTGACGGAATAGACTGTCCAAAGGTAGTAATTAATCATTTGTGGGTTGCACATGCATTGTTGGAATTTTTTTTTTAAAACCTTGTAAATTTTGTGTAAATGTGTTTTAATAACGATTTAGAGTTTAAGGTTTAGGGTTTATATAATTTTTATACGAAAATAATCCATACGTAATTATATATGGAAAAATTCGTATGTAATTACATACGAAAAAATCTGTAGTTAATTACATACGGATTCTCAAATCCGTATGTGATAGTTACTTACGAAGGTTTTACGTACGAATTTTTGGTCGTATGTAATCCGTAGGTAAATTCAAATTACATACGGATTTTTAACATTACATACGTATTTTGGTTGTATGTAATCCTCATTTTTCTTGTAGTGATTCAACTTCTATTTTTCTTTGATGTTGGAATATGACCTCTATCACATTTTCAATCATTGAATCCCACATTTCATATACTAAGTGAAGAGTAGCCATATCTATATTTGTTTTTCTGAGAACATCAGAAATAGGTGCAGTAAAAGCAAGTATGTAATCAACCTTCTTCCACCAATTATCATTCAATAAATTTTCTTTCACAAGTTATGCATTATCCACATCATCCTCCTTGTAAGATAACCATTCATCACTGATAACCATTCTTGTAGTTCTTTTTTCGAACTTCGAAACCTTTTTAGCATGACTATGGTAGAAGAAAATCTTGTTGGAGCAACAGAAAACATCTTTAATGAGTTAAAGGTATTGAATATTGATAATCTCATAGATTTTCCCACAATAAAGTTTTTAATAAAGGTAGTATCATCAGCAATTTGTGAGATCCAAAAACATTGTTCATAAACATCGCTATTTATTTCAGTATTTTTTGCTCAACAAATATTTTTCAATGCAAGATTCAAAGTATGCACTACACAAGGAGTCTAATAAATGGAAAGACACTCTAGTTCTATGAGCATACCTACTGCCTTAGATACAGTTGCACTATCAATTATAATTTGTACCACATTATTCGGCCCAACCTCCATAATTGCATCTCTTATATGTTTAGCAATAAATTCTTTGTCTTTTATCTCACCTGATCCATCTATTGACTTCAAAAATATTGGTTCACTTTCAGTGATAGCCATAAAATTTATAAGTGATCTTTTTTTAGGATCACTCAAACCATCACTAACAACTTTCTGATTCCATGAGTTTCTTATAGGTTGTAGAAGATTTTCTACATGACTTCTCTCTTTTGAAAGTAAAGGAACTCTCAATTTATTATACGTGGTGGTACATATCTACTGAGATTAGAAGTATTAACTGCATAAGAAAATGCACTCCTATAATAAGGACTTCTTGCTACTTTAAATGGTAGGCCTGAAGAATAGAACATCCTCACAATTTCACAATCAAGAGTATCTCTGGCTTGAATATTGAAAGAAGACTCCAAATGACCTTTTAATCTGAGGCTTTTGTTTGTCCGATTTCCTTCATTAGATACAGGTGGTAGAGGGACCTTCTTTTTTCTTTGAATTTATGTTTTCAATGTTGCTTCATATATTGTCTAATTTTGTAAACTCAACAAGTTTTGGCCAAGCCACATTTGAATAACTTCTAACTCCTTCTCCTTTAAGTTGTAATAAATAAGATCTTATCCTAGTGTAAGATTCATTGAATAAAAAATCACATAAATTGTATTTCATCCTATTATTTCTCTTATCAGGACTTTTTTTTAACTTTAAAACATATATCTATAAAGATTTTGTTTTATCTTCTTGTTGGATAACTTGATTATTCATCTTAATTTCGTATAAAAAAATAAATATAAACAATTTACTTACATACAAAAATGAAACAAGTTTATCTAATAAAAACTAATTTATAAATATAAAAAAATAAAACATGTGACAAATTAAAAATTAATTATAGTATAATATATATTTAAATAAAAGTTAAAAAAACATAAATTAAATAAAAGTATTATTCAAATTTTAAATATAAATAAAAGATAATAATTTTTTAAAAAATATATAATAAAATTTTATAAATATAATTATTAATATGAATTATTATTACTAATTTACAATGTATATAAATAAAATAATAAACTATTACTGTCATAAAGTACTATTATAAATAAAATAATAAAATAAATAAAAAGAAAATTTTTAAAATTAAAGTATACTCCTTCATTCTAGAAAATTTTCTGAAAGAGTGTTTTGTAGAAGGATGGTAATACTTGGACACCACTATTCATTCTTCACACCATTTAACATTAATATATATTATTATTTTATTAATATAAAATATTTTATTAACCAAAAATAGTGTCAAATAGAAGTATAAAGTAAAGGATGGTGATATTTGACACCAATATTCATTCTTCACATCATTTAACACCAATATATATTATTATTTTATTAATATAAAATAAGTGGTGAGTAGAAATAACATGAATAATGATACTTTGACACCGTTGAATTTTTACCCCCATTTGACACTGGGGTAGTTTTGTCAATGCATATTACGTGGCAGGGATATTTTTGGTAACGTGTAATCTGAAGCCCAAAAGTCATTCCTGCGCCTTGCCTTCTCCATTCTCACTCTCTCGCTCTCTCACTGTCTTACTCTATCGCTCTCTCACTCTCTGTTTGACTCTCACTCTCTCGTTCTATCACTCTGTTTGTGCTCTCTCTGCACTCGTCTTCCACTCGGTTAGTCTCCTTGTTCCCATCTTTCGTGGTTGCTTTTTTTTCGTTTTCCACAAAAAGTTGTTAAAGGTGAGTCTTTTATGAGGTTTTCATGGAAAATGAACTATTTTTCATCCTTTAAATGTTGGTCTTGTATGATTTTCGTATGGAGTTTAGGTTTTTGGAGTAAAGGTTGCTCTTTTATGGAGTTTTGAATGAAAAGGGAAGATCTTTATTTGGTTTCATGGGTTAGGGTTTTGAGAAATGCCTTTATTTGTATGATTTTTGTTAATTTATGGTTGTTTTTCTTCTGTTTTTATCAAAAGTTGTTAAAGGAGAGTCTTTTATGAGGTTTTCATGGAAAAGGAACTGTTTTTCATCGTTTAAATATTGGTCTTTTATGATTTCTGTATGGGGTTTAGATTTATGGTGTAAAGGTTGCTCTTTTATGGATTTTTAATGAAAAGAGAAAATCTTTATTTGGTTTTACGGTTTAGGGTTTTGAGAAATACCTTCATTTGTATGATTTTTGTTAAGGGTTTAAGGTTTTGAGAAAGACGGGTTGTTGATAACTGTTGATAATTGGTTAATTAAGTGTAGAGTTGTTAGGATTTTTTAGCATTTATTCTGTTTTAATTATAGGATTTTTAGGGATTTTTGTTTAAGTTAGGGATTTTATGGTTATTTTTCTGTTTAATGCGTTTTTGGTTATGGAAAGAGAATGCAGTTGAGATTTAGGTGAAATTCGAAGAAAGAGAGAATAAGGAACGCTGGAATTAAGAAAAGGAGCAGAAAAACAGATTTTAAGTGACTTCTTGCTTGCGCTAAATGAGGAGCTTAAGCTAAAACTCACTTAAATGAGAAAAGAAGTTCTGAACGAAGGCGTCAACGCCACTGAAGCGGGAAGTGTGAAATAACAACCACTTCGTAACAAACAGCAGGGATCTTTTATAAAAGGAAGGCTAGAATGAACAAAAGGGGCATCATCTCTGGGAAGATCTCTGGAAGCACTGTTGCAGTCAAGAATTTCCCTTTTCCTTTTCAGTTGTATATTCATGGCTACCATGCGTAGCTAATCTTTTTCTTCTTGGGATTGAATGTAAATTCTCCACTTCAATTGTACTCTTGGTATTTATTTGATATTGTTTTATTCAGTTTATCTTTGTTTAACGTTTTATATTAAATTGTCATACTTTAAATTTCTCTTTGTGACTGGAAAGCACTTTTTGGAATTAGAACCAAACGTTAATGCATTACATTTATAAATTCAGGAATGAATTATAGAGTAATGACTGCACATAGCAACTGATCTTAATGCTAATTAAATTAATCTGGTAACTAGGAATAGAGCTAGATACTTTAATTTATGAAATTCAATGCTAGAGAAATCAGGTTGAATAGGCTTTTATTTGCGCAGATTGATAATTGGAAAAGACAATATTAAATTAAATTAAGGGTACATGCGAAGGAGAATATTATTATTCAATCCCAAGGTTTTAAATATCTTTGTTAAATTTAAATCACATTTTAGTTGTTATTTAATTTTATTTGTTCACAACACAAACATCAAACTGAATTTTCAAATTTTATTCACCAAGCCATGATACAGATTTAATCTCCAATTATATATCATGTTCCCTGAGGATACGATTCTGGACTTATTGTCTATATTACTTGCACACTCAGTATACTTGCTGAGGAAGAGTTAATAAGTTTTTGGCGCCGTTGCCGGGGAACGGTGAAGAATTGGAAATTGAATTTTCTTTATCAATTGCATTGTGAATTACTGATTTTTCTTGTGATCGTGATCTCTTGTTAGACCGCAGTTGATGCGTTTGAGAAATCAAAGGAAAGAAGAACAGTTGTTATTTGATC
>Ga0209700_106286_pt1 | contig 18617 bp, 11 predicted proteins | sample SiratroredBW_FD_187528 | JGI IMG/M metagenome (GOLD analysis project Ga0209700, IMG submission 187528) | Root nodule microbial communities of legume samples collected from California, USA - Siratro red BW (SPAdes) (version 2) | ecosystem: Host-associated > Plants > Roots > Nodule | place: USA...
AACATTTGTATAGAACAAAAATAAAACAAAATTATAACATAATATTTTTATATGATAGAAATAAAAATTATAATTTAATATTTGCATAAATGTAAAGTACTAAAAAAAATTATAATGAAAATATTAAAAAAACGCCATTTCAAATTAATGACAATTAAAACTGTTACTATTTCTTTTCTAATTAAATAAATATTAACGTGTTTATAAAAATTATAATTATTTATAAAATTAAAACAGAAAGAATGGTGGAATTTTCTACTTATTTTATTTGGTTTTAAATTAATAATCATAATTATTAATAAAATTAAAATATTAACAAAAATAAAACTTTAATATTATATAATAATATAATAAAATAACATTTGTATAGAACAAAAATAAAACAAAATTATAACATAATATTTTTATATGATAGAAATAAAAATTATAATTTAATATTTGCATAAATGTAAAGTACTAAAAAAAATTATAATGAAAATATTAATTTACTTTATCATTATATTTTATTTATAATAATTACTTTATAATATATGATATTTTCATTATATAATTTTTATATTTATTGTATTTATATTAAAAAGTTAAACTTCTTTATTTAAAAATTAATATTTAAATTATATACTTTTACTAAATATATTTTGTAAATTAAAAATAAAATTATGATGACATGGTTCTAAATCTACACTTCTTTAAAATATTACTTTTTTTTATCATTATAGTATTTTATTAATAAATACAAATGTGACCGTTAACAACTACAGTTAATAATTAGCGACGATTTTAAATTATCGTTAATTGGAATTGTGGCTTTTCGACAAAGAGTACATTTTATAGAACTTAAAATTTGAGGGGGTGAAATTCAACATCTTAAAGAAAAGAGATAACAAATAATAAAACCTTTTAAATTATTAGAAGAAATTAAGATACGAGGTTTTTTATAAAGAAATTATAAATAGAATAAAACAAATATAAATAGACTATAAATATTTACTTTTAATTTTATTAAAATTTCATCGTTTTTAAATTTTAGTAAACTGTCTTTAGCTTTTGAAAAAAATATTAATTGCATATAAATATTGAACAAATGTAAGGTGTATATGAAATTATCGATTATTACAAAGATTGTTATTTATATAATTATATATTTTGGAATGATGAAATCATACTAAATTAGTAAATTTATTTATTGTTTTGAAATTTACTTTTTAAGTTCATATTCAAGTATCAATTGAGTAGTGAGATATTATCACATGTAGGATTTGTTACTATTTAAATATTAATAAGTGAAGGTATATCAATAGAGACTTAAAACTTGGGTGAGAGAATTGAGATGACTCTCTTATTTACACTAAAGGATGCTTAAGTCTTGGTCTAGAGAGTTTTTGAAAATACGAAACCAAATAACTACATGTTAATGATGTAAAAAGTTCATTTTACATTGGCCTAAATCATCAATAAACATTAAATGAGACGTTTTTATGTAAGTTTAAGCAGAAATCGACATAAAAAATTTATGTCAGTCAATGTTTTAACTAACGTTAATCAATGTCTTTACAAAGGTGACCTAATATGGCACAAACTCAAAGAAGTTTGAAAAGATAAACATGAAGAAGAATTAGCACCCAGTTGTAATGACTCATAAAGAATAGTTAATTCCTTTTAAAATGGAGCTTATAAACTTGATGAATCAAATGAAAAGCTCTTATCAAGGATGTGAAATACAATTCATTTGAAGATGTATTATAGTTAAACCTTGTAAATTTTCACTGTAAAATAATGTAAAATAATGATGTATTCTTTATCCTTAGTTTAATTTTTATCCATAAGAGGTTTTTGCTGAACAAAGCTTTAATAAGACACATTCTTCAATAAAATTCTCAATTTTGAAAATTGACTCTTAAGTCATTTGAAAAGGAACGATGATAATTAAATTTTCTTAAATCATTTGAAAATAAGCAATTGCAAAGTCAGATCAAAGTAATCTGATAAGGATAACGATAACAACCAACATCACAAGTCGGATCAAAATAATCCGATTATGAAAATGAAATTGAATAAAAGTTATTCAATACCTAATTAGATCCAAGTTATTCGATGACAAATTAGATCGAAGTGACTTGATTTCTAAAAATCGAATCAACGTCATTCAATAACAAAATTATATCAAAGTAACCTCATAAAACCTTCAACACATTAGGCCAATAAGATAAAAGTAATTTGGTTCTTAAGTCTCTCAATGTCATAAGTTGAATCAAGGTATTATGATAAAAAAACATTAGGCTAATAAATCAAGTAATTCGATTCCCAAGTTCCTCAATATCATTTCAAATTAGTCAGACCAAAATGATGAAATAAGACAAAACAATATTAGAACAACAACTTTAGAAACATACAAAGGTCATACATTAATAAGTCATACAATATTTAGTCATCAACAAGTTCCATGTCCATGACATCTTTTTCCAAATGAAAATTTGACACATCAATTGGAAAAGCAAAAAATAGGGCCTAGAGCATCGCTTTTTTAAAGCCTTTGGCATATCCTTCCAACTCGGTCATATCATAATTAACTTTCTCCATCTTTAGCTCATCTCTGACTTTTCTGAAATTTTTCAATTTGTTATTATAGGAGACATGTGCTGGCTTTAGCCCCTTTCAATTTGCCCTTAACTTCATTGACAACTTTCAAACTATATTTAGTAAACCTATCTCGACCTTTAAAATTTTTATTCTTCCTTGACCTTACGCGATCTCCAAGGATTTATAATCGTTGAAATTGGAATGTATTAACACAATATTTGGAAGGCTTTTATGAAGGCCTAAATGTTAGAATGGAGTTAAGTGTCACATTCATGGTCGAAAACATCCCACACTCAAAAGAATAAAGAGGAAAGAAAACATAAGCTCATTAAAAAGAACTTATACACAAAAATAAAGTCTTCGCTATTCATATTAGGTTTCATGTATACCTTATCCTAGAAATTACATGCCTTAACGATATCAAAGCATATTGTAAAAAAAGAAATTAACTCTTCTACAATCTCATTAGAGGTAAAATCAGAATGGTGGGTGACGAGCTCTTTAAGTACCTAGAAGTACTCGAGGTCAAGGATATGAAAAAATTTGTCTTTCCTTTTCGTCTTAAACACATTCAGCTTAAACATCCTGTGAAAGGTAACTTTTTCTTTATCCATTCTCGAAGAGCCAACTGTGACCATTCTGACTAACGACATAGTGGGAATTGTCATAAGGAAGAGAAAAATCTCTTCTTCAATATCTACCTCTAATGAGAAAGACTCGATTTAACTCAAAGATGACTCATTTCGTATGACATCAACCTCTCTGCTAACTAAAGAGTTATTTTTTGTTGGAAGAATCAGAGAAGAAGAAAGATGAAAACATTAGAAACGTACCTAAAGAGTGATGCAATCCTAAATAGAAACGGCGACAAAAGGATAAATGTTATCTCACGAAACATGGAAAGAGAGAGAAGATGAAATTGTGTAAGAGGGGTATAGTCAAATATAAAGCGAACAAAGTATTTCAAATGTTTCACATTTCACACGAGACAATAGAATGCCAAACATTGAATCCTAGGGTAACGTGACATGAAAAGATGGAATCTTAACCGTCTAAGTGATGTAACACCTCGTAAGACAAAATAACATCATTATAAGTAAAAACCTCTCATAAATATGAATGGGGGACAACGGTATATGAGTGACATATGTTATATGACATATATAGATAAATATACAATGAGAATACTCTCATTGAAGAAAACTTCAACGGTTGACAAGTTTGTAAAGCTTCGATATATAAAACGGTTGTGAAAATACAACCTCTAAAATAATTACTTAAACCGAGCTTGAACATTATAAATCATTTATTCACAAACTTAAGTAGGTTTGTCTACTACTCACCTTTAAATAATTCGAATATATAGAATAAACTTGATAACCAATTTATCTTAACTATATCTAAATACTTTAATTTAGGTTAAAAACCTATAAATATATAATTTATCTAACAAAAAATATTTCCTTAATTTTTTTCTTTATTACTCGTATTAATACTTTTAAAATTTGTGTAGTGTTGAAAAATCTTCTACATCTACATTCAATATTTCTAATCTCAATAACCGTTCTCGATAAAATTCACCTCGACTTCTTTGAAGCTTGAGACAATTGTCGCTTAGTCATTATAAGAATGCGAATGTTTGTTTAAACAAAAGCTTTGTGAAGAAGGTGGGGGTAAGTGAAATGGTGGTAGTGTTCAAGGTTGATCAAATAAAGAGTTACCCTCTTAGCCTAACTTATCATTTTTATCCTAATGACAAAATATGATTTGATTATTTGGAGGGTAGAAAAGAATGTGAAGTAAAAGTGCTAACAGGAGATTATAAACAGAACAAAAAAAAAAAAAAATCAAAAAGCTCTCTGACGGTGGGAGCCTTGATTCAGTATCCCACCTCCACCACCCAGTCGGAAACTAAACAATGGCATTGTTGCCACTAACGCCTCGCTCTCTGTGCTCACCTCGTTACCCTCATCACTTCCCAAACCCTTATTCTCATAATCCCTTTCTCATAATCTCCAAATCCCTATCCTCATTCCACGCAGCAACAATTTCATTCTCTGCTCGCCCAACTCCCACACGCGGTTCGCCGCCCTCGCCCACTGCCTCTGCTTCTTCCCACCGCAACCCACCCCCACAAACGCAACCTCTCAAGGCTTTTGCGGGCCTCGCCGCCTCCGCCGTGCTGTTTCTCTGCTTCGGCGTTCGCCTCTGCTTGGCCTCTTCGCCGCCGCCGCCTCTACCTTCCGGTCCTGCCGTTGTTCAAGAGGACCGAACTGTTCAAGGTTTCTAAGAAGCCCAACGCTCTCTATTCCCTGATATGTTATTGTTTGATTCGGTGGTTACTGCTTTCTCGGGTGTTTTTTTGGCTTTCTCTTTAATCTCGTAAAAGTTGAATGCTTTTTTTTTTTTTTTTTTTTTTTTTGTAAAAGTTTTTTTTTTTTTTTTTTTTTTTTTCGAATAATTATGAAAAATGTCCCCGGATAGTGTGATTCCTTTTTGTATATTGTAGATATTCATGACAAAATAATGACTTGAAAAAAAAAAAATAGAGGATAACTCTCTGGTTGCTTGATCTTAGCTGGAATTTATAACTTTTTAGGTGAACCAGGATATCTACTAGCTTCTAGTTAAAGGTTAATCCTTCGAGACACGGTAGTTTATTGCAGAAGTTGCTTTTTCCCGACATTCTGCTATGCACATGGACTTAGAATTTAGCCCTTGATTACATGTTTAAGGGACATTATTATCGGCCAACCGTACCGAACTTGAGCTTCGCGTTGGTGTGAATAATGCATATATATTATTAAACTTGAATATGGAACTTTTTCACTTACTTATCTGCCATCCATACCGCACTGACTCTCCATGTTGGTAGCGCCAATGCATATTGAACCTGAATAAGGAACAATTTCACAGAAATATAAACACGGGGTTACTTGTCACTTGATGTGCATACAAAACTTTTGACATTGGTTACTTGAATAAGTTTTATTGTTTGATTTTGATTGAAATTAAAGCATAAAGAGGTTGTTTACCGAAGGGTAAAAGTGCATGCATTATTTCTTAAAAGCAAATAAGGTACCTCAGGATGGACATTAGGAACGTGGAGTGGAAATGAAATTGAGCAAAAGATGGGAATGGTTTCTTAGTGTTTTGTTTCGTTAATTTCTTCTGTCCTTGCTGCTACATTTTCATATTCTGATTCTATTATTTATTTTACATTTTAAAATTTGGATTAGCCACTTCCTTTATAAGGAAGTTGATTTTCCAAAATTTATTGTGGTTTTCCTTAATTCTATCTGTGTTAAATTCGAATAGCACTTGCTACCTATCAGTTGCCTTGACTGTTTTCACATAGGTTGAGAAGAGGCATAATGATAGCCGCATACCTCGGTCATGTGTATATACTCACATAATTATCCTCTTTCTTGGTGTGTGAGGTTTCTGCTGTGAGATTTCCATGAGGTTTTATCAAAAGAAAATTAACCTCTCTAAGTGGGTTGGCTGATGTTTTGGTTTGTGGTTTAATGTTCACAGATGATCATGATGGAAGAAAACAAGATGACAAGGAAACTGTAGTAGATAGAGAATTAGAAGAAGCTTTTAATACCTGGAAATCTAAAACATTTGCGTTGACTGTTCCCCTGAAAGTTGTTGCTCTACGTGGTTCTATACCTCCTTCATGGATCAAGGTTTGTGACACATATTCCTTGTTTTCTGTTATGAATTAGCCTGTTATTTTATTGATTGCACTTTATTTTCTCTCCTTGCTGTTTCCTGGGAATGGTCTTTCTGTATTTTTTCCCATCTGGATGTGTATTGTTTCCTCAAAAGTTCTCTGAAATCCTAATATCATGTCATGTTATAAACTCTTCTCTAGCCTGTTATATTATTGATTGCACTTTATTTTCTCTCCTTAATGGTTCCTGGGAATTGTCTTTCTATATTCTTTCCCATCTGGATGTGTATTGTTTCCTCAAAAGTTCTCTGAAATCCTAATATCATGTCTTGTTATAAACTCTTCTCTAGCATCAATTCACAGTTTATTTGGTGAGATCATTGTAGTCAGAATTGTGTTCCAACTAGTAGAATCGATTTGAGGTTTGCCTTAGCGAGTTCGTCCATGCTCAGAATCACTGCTTAACAGAATCGGTAGACCCACCATGTTGAATTGTAAAAGCGGTGGAATTGGAGAGTATTTTGAGTTTGTGTAGATCATGTTTTCTGTGCCAAATTTTTGCAAAAATGTTTCTTTTATCTTTGTTTTGTGCTTTTGTAAACCTAAGCCCCAAAAACCCAAGCCTTAACCTACTCTTTTTGTGCAACACTTATACCAGAGGAAAACACCTTTGCTGACCTGGTACCGTTGCATCTTCTTCAACCTCTAGCACAAAATCTGCCTCCTTTCTTCGAAAGCCCCAAAAGTGTTGAATGAAACACTGCAACCAGAGCTCTTCTGTGCCATCCTTGAGGTTGTGGTCTCTTTCAGTGGAAGAAACGAGGATCTCTTGAGTGATTATGATTTTAATTTGGATGATCTATTTTAGAAGTCTGGTCTAGCTGTGCAAGTGTTGTGTTTTTGTACTAGGAGTAGTCACTCGGCACTACTACAATATTTTAAGTTTCTTTGTCATTTATGACTTGTGAGTTCGGTTTTTTTGGTACTGGGTTTAGTCATTGACTTTCATATGCTTATTGATCTATGATTGTAAATTTAAGCCTAATTAAATATTTGGTGTGTTACACGTGTTTTTTGTTTTTTGTTTTATGTTATGTTATCTTATATGTATGTGTGTACATATGAAAATTTTAAGCTGTGTTATGATTTATGATTTTGTATCCCCTTTCTGAGTCTGAATACAATCTTGTGTTTGATTACCTTGGGTGAGTGTACGCAGTTTCATTGTAGGTCCTTTGAATCTACCATGTTATTTTAAGTTATAGTTTTAAATTAATTTAATCTATATCTGCTTTAACTTATTTAATAGTTTGTCATGCTAATTTTTTCTTTAATTTAGGACTTTATAAATTGTCAAGGGAGGAGAATGAAGTTTAACGTGAAGTATTATGCAAGTCTTGAGAGCATCTTTTCTGACCTAACAATCCCCTTTACTAAAGGAAAAATTGGTCCAGCATCTGCTTTGGCAGCAGATATTGTTGGTATTGGCGATTCATGGCTCAAATACGCTATTAACAAAGCTATAGTTGAGCCAATAAGAGATGTAGAAGATCAGGAGTGGTTTAAAAGCTTAAATGACAAATGGAAGGTAACACTGTATTTTGTATCTTTCTTCACCTTCGATCTTGTCTCTCAAGACTGGTCTTATGCTTGTTTTAACATTGATTTCTTGAACTTATTCATCTTAAATTTGATGTTTTTGCCTGCACCGATGAACATGTATGAAATATGAATATCTTTATTTTAAAAGCCATATAGGTGCAAACCAAGACATCGTACTTGTCTAAATGCTTTGTGTACGATTGGTTATGTGAGATATTTGTGATATGCTCATTTATGTCTGCATACTTATATGCTTGTGCTAAACTGACAGAATTTGTATCACAGTAGATTTTTTATGAGTTTTCATAACAGAGAGAGTTCCCATATGCTTTATTTTGTTCTGAACCTCAGTAGAGTAGCCATTGTATTTTTTGTGGTAGCTGAAATGAGCCTATTATGTGGTACAGAGACATCACTACTCTGATACTTTTGGAATGTATCTTAGATGGTCATGATATTAAGAACCTGGTAATGCTATATATATATATATATATATATATATTTCCTTGATTTTTGGTGCATTTGCCTAGGTTTATAGCATATACAATGTTAAGTTAGTGTTTTTCCTTTTGGGTTGTATATTGATAGCATATGTCACACCCTCTAAGTTCCAGGTATACCTACGCAGGAACTCTGAGGGAGAAATAGATCCTAAAGGTGATATATGGGCTGCTCCATATCGATGGGGCTGCATGGTAATAGCATACAAGACAAATAAATTTCAAGAGCATAAGTTGGCTCCTATAGAGGTACGTTGTTTTTAGTAGACAATGTAAATTTCTTGTAGTGTTATCTGAGTATATTAACTGAAATTGCAGGACTGGGCGGATCTTTGGCGGCCTGATCTTGGCGGGAGGATTTCAATGGTTGATTCTCCTAGAGAAGTTGTTGGTGCAGTTTTGAAGTATATGGGGACTTCCTATAATACAATTGACATCAATGCTGAAGTCAATGGTGGGAGAGACGCCGTTAAACATAATCTGGCTTTGCTCGCAAAACAGGTATTGTTACTGGATGATCTCTCTACTGATGCTGTTGTTTTCTTGTTGGAACAGTGGTGGAAAGCTTTTCAAAACAATACTTGACTTGACACAGAGTACTTTTCTTTTTTCTTTTCCAAACAATAATTTAAGTTTCTATTTTTTTTATATGTATTTGTAGGTTCGATTGTTTGATAGTTCAAACTATCTAAAAGCTTTTGGAGTTGGGGACGTGTGGGTAGCTGTTGGATGGAGTAGTGATATTATTCCTGCCGCCAAACGCCTATCTAATGTTGCTGTTGTTGTTCCAAAGTCTGGAGCGAGCTTATGGGCAGATCTTTGGGTATTTCACTTTGCATTTTAAGTTTCATATCTGATAGATTGATGGTTTTAAGAAATTATGTGGAATGATTTAGTAAGGTATCTGGAAACTGTTAGAGGCACCCTCGCAGCACTGCAAAAGCGAATTGTTGATTGTGGAATGGGATTCGGATATACCTATTCAATGATTGCTGCGTGTCTAGAATTTTATTTGTTGACATTTTTGTGCCTCCGCTTTTTACCTTTGTTTTTGTTTTCCCAGGCAATTCCGGCTGCATCTAGGATTGAAACAGATCGGATTGGTGGACGTGTGAAGGGACCGTCCCCATTAATCCATCAGTGGATTGAGTTTTGTCTGCAATCTGCAAGAGCTCTCCCCTTTAAGCAAGAGGTGATCCCAGGTGCCTCTCCCTCATATCTTCAAGGTCACTCAACCAATGTGCCCGTCCAGTTAACCAATGGTAGGCCAAAGCTAAAGGGTAACCTAGTTGATGGAGCACCTCCACCAGACATCTTAGAAAGATGTGAGTTTCTACAGCCATTACCTAATTCGACATTGTCAGATTACCATTGGTTGATTACCTCTATCCAGGAGCCTGGCCACGGATTGATACACAAAATGTATCATAATATCATATCAGTGGCTAAATTTTCTGGGTGGTTTAATTCAAAACTTACTTGAATAATGTTACCGAGCTGTGGAGTACATATCAAGTATCCGTGGCTAATGATTTGAATGACCAGAAAATTGAAAAATTTACCGATTACAAGGTTAAGAGGCTGTCGTTCAAACCCCAACAATGCCGGAGCTGCATGAGAGCAGTGCTGATTCTGCCCTCCACATTGTTGAAAGCAACGGATTTTCTGTAAAAGTTTTTTGATAACAGATTATTGACGTACGAGTACATAAAGTTTATTCATATTTTTTAACTTAGTGTTTGTCTTTTCGAAGGAAATTGTTACCACTAAGCAACTGTTGTACTTGAGCGGGCACGACCGCATAAACGCATAATATTACAATAACTTCAACTACATTAACATATTATGTATCGAAATAAATAAATGAATAAATATAATAGTGAAATAGTAGGATTATAATAGCTGAAATATATATATAGACATATTTGATTTTAAGCTTTAAGTATATTTTACTCTTTCCTATGCGGAATGAAAGAGGGTGTTAGATTATTGTTTTTGAATTGCACAATGTTGGTACCAAAGGGGATTGGTATTGGTGGGCTGAAAGAAAAGAGTGAAAGAAAATGGATTTGAGGAATGAGGGTTGTCGTCTAAGTGACAGGTATTCTTATCAGTGAGAGTATCGTTGTCATTGATATTGTTTGTTTGAAAACCACAATGGGACGTAAAATGTGAAGCACTTATTACACATTTCTTTGCATTTGATCTTTGTTAGTATTCTAGATAATTATAGTTATTTAAATATCTTTATGGTTATTTAAATATCTTTGGTGGTGCACAATGTAAGCTCATTAAGATTGGATCGATTAAGATTGGATGGATTTGTAGAGAAAGTTAACTAGCAAAGATTTGCCATCAAAACACCAAAATCAAAATTTAAAATATTAATAAAATACGTATATCGAGACAACATTTATCTGATTCTTTCTTCCAAGGAGTAAGCCGATCTGCGAAAAAAGTTAAAATTTTTATCATATTTTTATATAACTAATTTATATTATTTATTTGTTAATATTTTCATTTATATTATAATTAAATAAATATAATAATTATATACTGTCACATAATAATAATAATTATTATTATTACTAAAATAATAATAAATTTAATAAAATAAAAAATATTAATAATAAATTTATAAAATAATAATAAAACTAAGGTAAATAATATTAATTTTTAAAAAATATAATAATAAAATTATAAATAATAATTATAATAATAATAAAAATAATTATTTTACCGATCATACCTATTATAAATAATAATTATAAAAAATAAAATTATAAAATATTAATAAAAGTTAAAATTAACAATAATGATTTGACTTTTTTTATTTAATTTTAATTTTAAAATTATGAATACTTTTAAAATTTCTTTAATTAAAATAATAATATTTTATCAATCACATTCAATAAATTAATTATATTTAATTTTAAATTAATTTTAATTATAATTTCATCTATTAAAAAATTATTTTATCAATTACACCTATCACATCACTCACAAAGATTTATAAACTATTCCTTCATTTCTCACTATCTTTCCCTTAAGCCAAACAACATAACTTTCTTCACACTTTCATCTCAAATCTACTCTTCAATTCAAACAAAGTCTAAGGTTTCTTTGGTTGTGGCTTGTGGTAAGAAATTTTCTGGTTTGTATTGGCTCAAAGCTTTTATTTTATTTAACGTTGTAAATGCTATTGATTATGATAGCTCATCTGATTTATGACATAAGAGGCTTAACCATATCAGTGAGAAGGAGCTGAATTGCCTAGTCGAAAAGAATTTACTCCCAGGTTTGAAAGGGGCAAATTAGAAAATTGTGCTCATTATTTGGTTGAGAAACAACACAAATCTCCTTCAAGAGTCATCCTGATTCTAGAAAATCAGAGCTACTTAAGTTGGTGCATTTAGACCTTTGTGGTCCGATGAAGACCAAGAATTTTAGTGGTGGACTTTATTTTGTCACTTTCATTAATGATCATTCGAAAAGACTTTGGGTTTATGCTTTGAAGACAAAGGACCAAGCGCTTGGTGTTTTTAAACAATTTCAAGCTTTAGTCAAAAGAGAAACTAGAAAGAAGTTGAAATGTATTCACATTGATAATGGTGACAAATATTGTGTACCTTTTGATGAATATTGTATGCAACAAGGTATTTGACACCAGACAACGCCTCTCAAGACTCCTCAGCTCAATGGCTTGGTAGAAAGGATGATCATTGATGTAGGGAGTCAGATGTTTGCTTTCTAAAGCAAAATTGCCTGAATCCTTTTGGGGTGAGACTGTATATACTGTTGCACATGTTATAAATTTATCTCCTGTTGTTGTTTTGTAGGCTAATGTTTCTGACAAAGTGTGGTATGGGAAAGATGTGTCCTATCACCTTCGTATCTTTGGTAGTAAGACATGTGTGCATTTGCCAAAAGATGAGAGGTCTAGATTAGATGTCAATACAAGAGAGTGCATTTTCATTGGCTATGACCATGATGAGTTTGGCTATAGACTTTATGATCCTGTTCAAAAGAAACTTGTTAGAAGTCATGTGATGTTATTTTTTGTGGAGGATTAGACCATTGAAGATATTGGGAAAATAGAAAAATTAGAGTCTTCAAGCATTGATGATGTGACTGATTTTGATCCAACTCCTCAAACCGATATGCCTAATGTAGCAAATTTTGACAAAATGATTCTGTTGATATTATTGATGATAATAATGATATTGTCGATGATTTTGGTGAACCTCATGTTACTCTTAGGAGGTCTTCTAGACATTGTTTGCCCTCTACTTACTACTTATATAATGAATATGTGTTTCTCAATAACAAAGAAGAACCTGAATGCTATGAAGACCCTAAGGAGAGTGAGCATACAAGAAATGGGTTGTAGCTATGGAAGAAGAAATGAAATCTTTTGATAACCACACCTTTGAGCTAGTCAAGTTGCCAAAGGATATGAAAGCTTTGCAAAATCGGTGGATTTACAGGTAAAGACTGAATAGAATGGTTCTACTCCATGATACAAAGCGAGATTAGTTGTCAAAGGCAACCGTCAACATAAAGGTGTTAACTTTGATAAGATTTTCTCTCTTGTTAAAATGTATTCTCCGAGTTATTCTTGCTTTAGCAACCAGTCTTAATTTAGAAATTGAGTAGATGTACATTAAAATTGCTTTCCTTCATGGTGATTTGGAGGAAGAAATTTACAACTTGATGGTTTTGTGGTGAAAGATAAAGAGACTTATGCCTGCAAGTTGAAGAAAAGTTTGTATGGGTTCAAACAAGCCCTAAGGCAGTGGTACAAGAAGTTTGAGTCAGTTATGATCCAATAGGGATTTAATAAGACTACTTTTGATCATTGTGTTTTTATACAAAAATTCTCCGATACTGATTTTATTATTTTATTGTTCTATGTTGATGACATGTTGATTGTTGATCATAATTTTTCTAGAATTGGTATGCTGAAAAGGAGCTTAGCAAGTCATTTGCATTGAAGGATTTGAGACTAGTGAGACAAATTATTGGCATGCATATTGCTCGAGAGAGGCCAAGAAATTATGGGTGTCGCAAGAAAGGTACATTGAGAAGGTACTTCAACGTTTTCATATGCATAAAGCTAAAGTTGTAAGTAAACCTATGGATTTACATTTTAAGCTTAATTGTAAACAACTTCTTCTAGTGACAAAGAAAAAGAAGATATGCAACTTGTTCCTTATGCATCTACAGTAGGAAGTTTAATGTATGCAATGCTTTGTATAAGGCTTGATATAGCTCATGTTGTTGGTGTTGTTAGCTATTTTCTTTCTAATCCTGGTTTTGAGCATAAAGTGGGAAAGTGGATCTTAAGGTATCTCTATGGTACTTCAAATTTGAATGTGTTTTGGAAATGGGAAACATGTTCTTTGTGGTTACACAAATTTTGATATGGCAAGGGATGTTGATTCTAGAAAATTTATTTTTGGCTATTTGATTACCTTCGCAGAGGGAGCTATGACTTGACAATACAAATTGCAAAAGTATATTGCATTGTCTATAACTGAGACTGAGTTCATTGCTATTACCGAAACATGTAAAGAGTTCCTTTGGATGAAGAAATTTATGTAAGAACTTGGTTTTAAGCAACAAAGGTATGTTTTATTTTGTGATAGTTAAAGTGTTATCTATCTTGGCAAGAACCCTACTTTTCATGGTAAATCTAAACATATTGAGGTGCAATATCATTGGATTTGTGATGTTGTGGACTCTAAACTATTAAAGCTTGAGAAGATTGATATATATGACAATGGTTCTGATATGACGACGAAGACTCTACCAAAGAGGAAGTTTGAAGCTTGTTGATTTATTTCTGGGTTGACATTTGCCTTCTCTTGAGTCGGAGGAGAGTTTGTTGTGTAGGTCCTCCTCAAGTTAGGCCCAACAATATTTTATTTTTAAAATAAGAAAAATACTTTGGCAGCCAAGGGGTTTTAAGTGAGTAACCTAATGTGACACGGGATTTTTACTTATAATTAAAAAAAGAGTGAGAATAAGTGATTGCGCCATCTTTACCAATTTAGGAGTTTTTGCTTACTTTGGATAACTGTTTGAGTATTCATTTGTTCTCTGTTTTTTTGTGAAATTCCATCTACTTGTTTCTTTCACCATAGGCATCAATATGATATTTCTAGATTTTCATTTTCCTCATTGCTTGAATGTGTTCTATTTACCTATTGAGCATTTATGTTGGTGATTTATTGAATTTGTAGTCCCTTTCATTGGGGATTTCCATGTTAAAATTGTTGTATCCTCTTCCCACTCTTGCATATATTTATATATATATATATATATATATATATATATATATATATATATATATATATATATATTTCTACCATACTATATGAAATTTTTGAATTATTGTATACATTTCTCTTGTTTCTTTCAAGTTTTCAATCTCTTTTTCCTCCCTCTTTGATAAGTGTTTCTTATAAGAAAAAGAGCAAGTAAATGCGGCATGATATATATATATATATATATATATATATATATATATATATATATAGTATTATTGCGATGAAAAAATAATATAATATGATGAATAAATATACTGTACATTTACTTAAAGACAAAGAAACATAAAACAAGAACAATTCCTTGTATTCACCGTTACCGTTTATAAAACAAAAGGATTGTATAGAACATTTACTAAGCCATAGCTATTCCTTAGGCCGGCTTTTATATATATATATATATATATATATATATATATATATATGTATATATATATATATGTATAGATCTGTTTAGAGAAGCTTTTCCACGTATATTTCACAGAAAGAAAAAAAGTCTACATAAATTAAAACTAGTTTACGTACTAATTAAAAAATTAAAAGAAATTAGCTTATAAACAAACATTAATTTGTGGAAAGTGTAACTTTAATTATTGATTACATTTTTTTTTCTCTCTCATGAAATTATTTTCCCAAGAAGGTTGTATATATAGGTTGAACTTAAGCGATGGAGGCATTTGACAGTGATCAATGGAGAATGGTGAATCTGTGCTGAATGGCACAGTGGGAAGCATACTAATCGCGTTGGGTTCAGCAAGTTTCGTCATCACAACGTTCCATCTCATTATCCTTTGTCGCACTCATAATCGTGTTCGTGTCACCAACCAAATCCCACAACGGCAAGAAGAAGCACGCAGCGTTAACATTCCGGTGCTGCCACACCTCATTCCGATCCACACGTACCAAAAGAAGAAGAAAAGTGATGACGGGGTGGCGCCGGAGGGAGAAGACGACGAAGATTGCACGTGCGCCGTGTGCTTGGGCGAGTTCGAAGAGGGTGAAGAGTTGAGAACGTTGCCGGAGTGCATGCACTCTTTCCACGTTGCCTGCATTGATCCCTGGCTCTCTTCCCGCTCCAGTTGCCCCGTTTGCCGCGCTCATGCCACCCCCTCGCCGGCGGTGGAGCACCCTTCGCCGGAGCTTGCTTCCGCCGCGTCCAATGCGCATCACATCGTAGATATCAGGCAAATTGGTCGCTTTCAAAATGGCTAAGCGCCGCCGTGAAAAATTCACGTCTCATTTTCTTAATACAGCAGATTGTAAATACTAGAACCGTAAAATTGAGGCAAAGTCCTGAGCCTACTACGAGTTGAGTTAGAGAAAATACTCTGATAACATCTTTAACCCAATTAAAACAATAGGATGGGAAAATATATAAATCTGAAGGTTCAATTTTCTTCACCAACTCTCTTTCCTCTTTAGTTCTTTTTATCTTAAAATTAAAATCTTTTCAATTTTACAAGTTATGTTTTCTGTTTCTATTTGCTTTAGAGTTTTCTTATTTTTCTCCGCATGTACCACTTTCAACAACGCTGCACATCGCACCTCACACACATCTCTAACATCCCACCACCTTCAATCTAAAATTATTATAATTAATGTTTGTGTTCAATAACCATATATTTATATAATTTTTAGAATTATCATTTACATATATTTATTATTTTATATATATTTTAACCTATGTTATGTTAATTATATAGATTATATTTTTTTTGAAGATTATTCCATTCATTTAAAGTTTGTTTTCAGTTTAAATAAAAACGAAATTAAAGCTACTGTAATTTTTGTTTTAAATATATATCAAGAAATAAGACATACAATAAAAGGAAATATAAGGGGGAAAAAACAACAACATTATCCAAAGGTATTGCAAGGTATATATTGAATAATCAGATGTTTTGACACCATTTCATTATGTGTTTTGTTGCTGCATTATAATTGTAAGGTTGCCACTCTTTTCTCGAGCTGGTTAAGTAACAAAACCCAACAACACTGTAATTTCCAATCTGCATAAGATATTATGAGAATAAATAGCTGAAACAAATTTAGGTATATGAGAACTTTCAAAGCTGATTTCTGGAATATTATTGGGAAATAAGTGTGTTTCACACATGAAGTAATCTATTCAGGAATTCAGACTTCTCAAAGTCTTCTCGGTTAATATTAAATGCAAAGTAGATAAAATCCAACAAATGGCGCTGAAAAAGGGACCATAGTTATTAGAATGTGATGTTTTGAGTGTCCTTAATGCTTTTAAGTCTGGGTACCTTGGAGAATATGAGAAATTGATTGTCTTGTTTAGATTACACTCACAAGATTAATCTTTTGGTTACTTAAGCTACCTAATTTTGCTATTAATGTATAAGGGTTTGGTGGGATACTTCTCTCTTCATACAAGAGAAATCCTTTAGAACTGCATGGGTTGTCTTCTAATAGGTTTTCTTAGTTTGGGTTTGATGTGTGTCTCCACAAACCTTTGTATCTTCTTTATATATTATATATATGAGTAGAAAAATAGCTTTTTACGTAAGTTTTGGAACCGACATAGAAAGTCTTGGACATATAACGTCAGTTATGTAACCGACGTAATATGTACGTTACTACATTGGTTAAAAATAGAAACGGACGTTATATAACCAACTAAAATAACTAAATTACAACATAAGAGATGGATACTATGTCGGTTGGAGCTGGAACCGACATAATAGAAGATTTTTTATGTAGATTGTAGCTTACAACAGATGTAAAAAGTCTTCTATTACGTCGGTTATAGTTTACAACTGATGTAATTTTAAAAAAAAATTAATGGGTTGATAAATCTCTAATCGATACAAGAAAACACTACAAAAAATTTTAGAATTCTCTAACAAGTATAGATATGTGAAATAAAAGGTTACAATCTAAAAAATGGGTGAAAATTAACAAAAGAAATTAAAAAAGTAACAGTAAACGATGAAATTTTGGAATTTCCAGAGATCCAATCCCCAGGGTCTTCATTACCCCATTTCGAGCAACTTTCATTTTTGGAACGTCTCAATCCGAGCTCTCTATCAAAAATTATGACAGTTTGAAGTTTTTTGGTCCTAAATTTTTGAAACCTTAAATCTATGATAAATCTATAGAGTGTAAGAACTATACCATCAAATATAAACTAAATCAAGTTGTTGATAAAAAAATTGGGTTAAAAATAAAATTTTAACTATTTTTAATGAATTTTAGAAAATTACTAAGCATTTAAACCAAGACAACAACAAAGCTTGCACACGCCAAACAAACGTGGAAGAAGTTGAAAATGGAGCCAAAACAAACCCTAGCAAACCCAGTGAATACCAAAGATGCAAATAAAAACCAGTGAGAAGAGAAAACGACACCATGCAAAATGCAAATGAAAACAAGTGAGAAAAAAAAGCGGCACCACGAGAAACGAACGCTACAACGCAAAATAGGAAAAGACAGTGACACTCAGTGAAGGAGAAGGTAGCCAGACTCAATGAAGCAGAAGAAAGCGTAAGAGAAAAATGTTATCCAAGAGTTAATATCTCCCTTGAAATCCCTAATTTTAATTCGAGGAACATATTACGGCTGACGTAGTATCTGACCAAATTTTACCTAATTTTCTCTAAAATTTACTTGCGCCCACGAGGAAGATATTACGTCGGTTGGAAGGTCTCAACTGACGTAATATGGCTACATACTACGTCAATTTGGACCTCCCAACCAACGTAGTATCTTCAGTGCCTTACATAGTTTTCAAATTTCAAATTTTTACTTTTTTCAGTCTTTTCTACATCGGTTATTGTTAGCACCAGTGGACTGCTGCAGTAATTTGATGAAGCCAACCATGTGTGAAGAAGTTCAAGACCTATGATCTTATGTGGAAAGCATGAAGATTCATGAAGATTTGAAGCTTGGTCTAGAACTTAG
>Ga0209700_106289_pt1 | contig 18614 bp, 7 predicted proteins | sample SiratroredBW_FD_187528 | JGI IMG/M metagenome (GOLD analysis project Ga0209700, IMG submission 187528) | Root nodule microbial communities of legume samples collected from California, USA - Siratro red BW (SPAdes) (version 2) | ecosystem: Host-associated > Plants > Roots > Nodule | place: USA...
TTTTTTTTTTTTTATATATACAAACGTTGCGTTTTAAATGTTCAATTTCTCTTTTTTTTTTCTTTTTTATTGAAGTATTACTTGAGAGATACAAGACTTATTTTTTCTCTCTAATTTTCTATATTTTTAAAATTTGTTTTTTTTTTATTTCAGATAAGTATGTTTTTCTTTTATTTAGGAATACTTTTTTATAATTTTATTAATGAATTAAAATTTAAATATGAAAATATTATATTTTTTTAAATACTCATATTATGTATTTTTTTAATAAATAAGAATAATCAAACTTAGTTTTAGTGTAGCAAAGTAGTAAATTTTTGACATATTTTACATATTCTTGTTAAAATGTATTATTAAATTCACAAAATTATTTCTTTAATATTTTTTTGGTAATTAAATTAATGAATTATCGGTAATAAAATGATAATAAAAATTAATTAAGCGATACTCCGAAACATAATAAAATTTATTGATGTAGTTTAAGGTTTAAATAGTTACCAAAAAGTATTATTAAATTAAATCCTAGTTTTTTTATTAAAAACGTTCAAATTTTTTGTTAGGTCGTCATAAAAAAAATAAATTGCAATTTATTAATCAAATTACCAGAAAAATATCTCAAAATAAAAAATGTTTATATAAAAATTAAAAAAAATGAATGACAGAATGCAAAAATTATAAAAAATTAAAAATTTTAATTTTAATTGATTATAATCAAATTATAAAAAAATACAACTTCTATGAAAAAAAAAATAGGACAAGAAGACGTTGACTCAAACCATGAGTTCTATAAAAGTAATATATATAAATTATACATGAAATATGACTTCTATAAAATTAAAAAAAAATAATAAAAAAATGAAGAATTATATATTTAAAGCTTGATTTCTGTAAAAAGAATTGGAAATTGTATTTTTAAGATATGATTTCACTTTCGATAGTTTAAAATCATATTTGAGATAGTGCTTTTAAAGAATGATTTATTTATTTATGTCATTTTTCAAAAAAGGTTATCTATATCAATAAATCTCACTGAAAACTGTACTAATTTGGTAAAAATAAAGGACCTACATCTTTCGAGACATCTATTTCAACTGTAAATGTTGAATTTTTCTTTAGCAAGAAAGAACAAAATAAAATGGGAATGAAAATTAGAAATCCCAACATGCTTTCTTTAGCAAGAAAGAACAAAATAAAATGGGAATGAAAATTAGAAATCCCAACATGCTTGCAGTTTAATTACAAAAATAAAGTTTACATAGTTTGTCACCCTCACTTATCCATTCTTATTCAAACATTTGTAGCGTTTGTAGAAAAACAATAAATAAATAAAATATGAAGCCAAGTGTGTTATTACAACTATTTCATTAGTTTGTCCTTAATAGAGGGTTCTATTGTGGATTTATACCTTGACAACGAAAAATCGTACTTATAAAATAGCTATACTGAAAATTAAAAAAAAAAAAATTAGCCGCCGAAACTGACTTTTGTTTGTATATAATATTTGTTTTTGATTATGGTAGAAAGCGACAAGAAAGTGATTCTTGGAGAAGAGAAGATAAGCACAGCTGACAAAATACTTGCCTTCTAGAATCAGAATGGGTCGGCAAACGTCACCGTTTCATATGGATCTCATGGAGAACAGAGATGTAATAATTGCCACTTAATTAAGCTTCATTGGTAAGAAAAGTATTTAGGACTCACACTGCTCATTTGGCATAATGCAATAAAATTTAATTTTTGATAGTACCTTAATCATATATATTAAAATAATTACATGCCACTTTCTATTTTGGTGGAAAAAATATAGCTGATTTTTTAGTTTAATGGATTATCATTGTACAAATTTATATTATTAATTGATTAAAAATCACTTTTTAAAAATAGTTTTTATAAATTCCTATTTCTTTTATTTTTAAACTTTATTTTTTTATTATAGAAATTATAAATTTTTATTATTTTAAAATTTATGATCTTCTTTAAAAATTATTTTATTAATTTTTTAGTTAAAAAATGAAAAAAATTCTTCAACCCATTTACCTAAAATTTGATTGCTATGATTAATGAAACTTTTAAATATCAGTCCTGAATAAAAAAGTTACTATTTGTAGTGAACTTTTTTTTTATTTTGTTTTATAGAACAATAACCCACACATTCATTACCATTCACTTTTGTAATATTGATTTAGGAAAGTAAATTATTTCAATTAATAAAAACACATGCGTTGTGGCTTATGTGTATTTATATGTTTATTATATTAAAATATTAAAATAATATAATTTAAAAAATAAATGAATGTTGAAAAACTTAGACAATAAATATTTTTAAAAGGGAAATTATTTAATTATTTTAAAGTAAAAAAATAAGTTATTATTACTTATTTTATTAAATAAATAAATTATTTATTTCTGTTGATGTTGGTACATCAAATATCAAGAATTCGACCTGAAATATATGGATGACTATGTCTTGTATAAATACCTATCTATGAGTATGAATAGGTTCACTTTGATAATTTAACGAAATTTGATTTGTAATGATGTGTAATGCAATGGTAATGGATGAAATTGTCACTAATGACGAATCGTCACTAATTCTAGCATTTTACTGATCTCCATTGATAACATGATTGATCCATCTAGTCTATATTTTAATATTGCTGATGATCATAAATAAGATTTAAGTAATTTTAATTTTGAAAAACTGATTTCAATAGCACATTCAGTGTCTTGTTAATAATATTTTATAACCAATACATGTATATATTTTGAAAATAAATATATATTTATATAGTCTAATACTTCTATTGGAGTGTTAACTTCTTCTAAAACTTCTTTCGATACTTTTAATTCTATAAATAAATCAAAAGTACCAGTAATGTTCACCAAATCTTAAAAAAAAAATAGAAGATTAATAAAATATTTCTTTAATTCATGTTCACTTAAAGTTTTAAATTCTTGTAATTCAAATAAAAATCCAAAAATATTTTCGTATCGGAAAAGTTGTTCAAATTCAGTCTAAATAGAAAAATATTATATACATATATATACATATATATATATATTCAACTAGAAAAGAATCTTCATAATGTTATTTTTTATGGATTTTACATTTTTCATTAACATTATGTTGTATATCCATTTCAATAACCATTTTCTTTATATATTTTTTTTTCGTAGGAAATAAAAGCTCTTAAATTATCTATAACAATATTTATATGCATACTTTTAAATTGTAGAACTTTACTAACATAATTAACAATAGATAAAATGTCATGCCGAATATTAATTCTCAATAAAAATTCAAAATATTCTTTATTATCCTGTACAATTTTTTTTTAGGAAATTGACTTAATATAATGATCAACATTTACTTCTAATAAATTATCTTAATTTTTTTATTTACTTGCAATTGATTGAAATCAAGACTATCAATATTTTCAATATCATTTATTTGTGATTTCTCTTTCACTCTTTTATGACTTTGAACTTGTTGCTATATCTCCCTTACCAGTACTAACAAATTTATCGAGAACCTTAAGTTTGAATTAATTCTTCTATTTTCTTTTTCAAAATTAAATTCATATTTTTTTTTTACTTGACCTTTTGTACTACTGCAACTCAATGAAATAAAATAATCAAACAAAATAAAAAAAATAAGAAAAATTATTTGAAAATAAATAAATAAATTTATTAAATAATATAGAATCTGAAAATGCTAAGAATTATATGTTGAATCTATTAACGGAAAATTTTGAAATGAATTATTCACTTTTAAAGTCTTCAAAAAGAATATAAAATTGAGGAAGAGAAAATAAAAGAAAGAGATGCAACAGAATTTAAAATAAAAAATAGGTTTACGATATACAAGGAAAATTAATTAATATTCGTTATTTTTTCTTTCTCACCATTTATGGCACGCTATTTAAAAACTAACATTACATGATAGCAAAAATTATAAATCTGAGAATAAGTATAAAAGAATGTCTTTTTTCATGATACCAAAAAGTTTTATCAAATACCAAAATTTCCATAACCAAACAAGATACGCGGAACAAATCTCCTAAAATTGAATATTTAAATGCATATAGTGAATTATCTAATATATTATGCTTCTCTAAGCTTGTTTAACAGTGGTTTGGGATATCAAAACTGTTAAAACTTAGAATTCAAACTAAGCATGTCGAAGATAGACTATAGTATATGTTCCTGTCAGAAGTCTTTAAGGATTCTTTATTAAATTATTTAAATTTTTATCTTAATGAGTTATTTTATAGTTTATTGTTATAGGTTAATGCTTTCCAATTTAAATTATTTCACTTTCTTTCATTCCCTCTTCAAGATTTTTTTAGTATTTACTCCTTTGTCCAAGTAGCAATCCACTAACATATGCACGTGTATTTGTCCAATGTTTACAACAGAGTTAAGATGGGAATAATAAGAAGAAGAAAGAAAAAGAAAAATAACAGCCACAACAAATCCAATGATTTAATTTAGATGCTAAATAGGCTACTGAATCTTTAACCACCCAATTAAGAAAAGTTAATGCTTTAATTAAAACTTTTGCAGATAGCTAGATCACATGGAAAGATATTGCTTCTGTCACTAAAACAGCTTTTGTCTTTTGATGCCACAAATTACAATGTATATTTGCTTTCGTATCTTGTCATTTGCACAGCAACATCTTATCCCTCTTATACCACTTGGTATTATGGTGTATTATACCCTCTTATTTTAGTATTGATTTTTTTTTATTTGGAAGGAATTAAAGTTGTCACGACCATGTGGATCAGAAAGAGATTCAATCAATACTCAAGAGGGTTACAAGGAAAAGGGTTGAAAAATCATTCCAAAAAATTAGAAGCACTCAAATGCCATATTACCATACTTGCACCATTTTACCAAAGCACACAATTAGTTAAGGCAACTAGAATTGCTAATTACGCAACAAATTTTGACCAAAAACTTATTAAGCACTAAATTGATTGCTTTATGCTTAATGGTAGGGAGAAACCATTGATTTTTGAGAGTGAAGTGCGATTGAAAAGGACCTAAAAATATATTCCAAAGAGGAAAAGGAGAAAAAGGAGCAACAAAGAGAAAACAAGAAAAAAAGTGGTGCATAATGGAGCAAAGGACAAAAAATTTATTGTTATGGAGGAGTCAGCTAGTGATTAGGAAAGTGCTGACCTCATTCAATCAAGCAGAGCAGCAACATTCAATAAATGATTGATTTAATTGCGCATATTTTGTCTCCCAATATGGCTAATTAAGGTGCCAACGTAGTCTTCTCAAATTTGACAATTTAGTGTTTTCCAGCATTCAAATTTGTTCCACTGTACACTAGCTCTTTGACAGATATGTATGAGAATCAGCACTATATTTTTAGCTATTAATATAATTTATTTATTAAATACCAGTTGATAATAGTTTATATGGTTGTAAAAATAGATTTAAACTCATGAATCAAATCACATATTTGAGTGGAAATAATAAAAATATATAATTTTTTAATTATGAATTAAATTGTATATGAATCACTTGAAAGGAAGATTTCATGAGTTCGAATCGATTGAAGATAAATTGAACCATAATCTCCATTACCAATAATTATTTATTATTTTTTTATAATTGTTTATTATTTTTAATTGTAAAGTTGTCAATTTAATTGCTTTTAATATTATAACATCATTCAATAGAATTTGAATGATTTTAAAATTTTATTTATTTAATTAATTATATAAGTTTTACAACATTTTTTGTTAGATGGCAGACTATATTATATATATTATTATATATATATATATATATATGATATAATCTCTAATTAAAATATATAATATATAAATAATTTATATAAATTTCAAAATATATCATTCTTCTTAATGTTTTTAAAATATAATATTTATCAAAATAAACATTTTAAGAAAATAATTAAAGCTTCTTCTCATCACTTTGGAATCACATGACCTACCATATTATATATGTAACACACTATCATTATATATCTTAAAATCAGACACAACACAAAAAAATATGATAAATTAACAATTTAAACATTTTTAATGTAATTAAATTCTTCAATGAATAAAATCAAAACATATAATTTATAACATTTTCACCTATTACATATATACTAACAAATCAAGTATTTACAATAAACTCAAAATCTATATCACTAAATTCGAAATTTACTAATCAATATACATAAACACCTTAATCTATTTTCAGAAATTAATAATAAAGTATATGATATCGATAAATGCAAATAATTTTAATATTTTTAAATAATATAAATATTAAATTGTCTTAAAGAAAAGATAAAATATCGTTATAAAGTCATTTGTTTTTTTTATTGAACAACTTAAATAAAACGATTTTTTACTAGGCGTTCTACTCACTTACAGCAAGGTGTGTTTTAATAAATTAAATAACGGAAGAGGATGACTAATAAATCAATTATAAGTGAAACACAAACAATATAATGACTTAGTGATAAAAAAGATTGACATAGTTCAAATCGAAAAAATCAGTAGAGACTTAAATGTTTTTATTTCATTTTCTAATATTAATTTACACTTTTTTTTTGTTTTTTCTGAATACAAAATTCACCAGTATTTTGAAGAAAAAATCCTTTTTTTTAAACCTCTATATTCTATTGTACGATTTGTTTTACGTCTGTTTCCAAAAGGTGTCCAACATAATTGGGCACGTTTTTTTATTGTCCATAACCTCCTTTTCTGCTCTTTGTGTCTATATTCACATTATTCATATAAAGAATATAGATTGAGTATTTTCTTTGGATCATTTGTTTTTTATTCTAGATGCATCATTTTCTTTCAATCATTTATTTTTTTATTCATACGTGAATGTGAAATTTTAGTTAAGATTTTAAGAATTGAATTTTAAATTTAACTCAATTTTATAAATTTATTTTGTAAATCAGGTTATTTATAAATTATTGAAAGATCTTATTTTCCTATCCAACTTCTGTCTGAGATTATAATAGCAGGTGGGCCCATAGGCCTAACAATCATGTTATAATAAACTTTAATACAATTTTAAGAAGTAAACTTTAAAGTCTAACTCAATATTACAAGATCAACTTGTAAAGTGAAGTTTGTATCTATTTATAAATTATTGAAAGACCTAATCTACATTCGAAGTTTTATTGAAAAACTTAATCTATAATCGATGTGAAATCCTTAACATAAGTACTCTAGTAATAATGTAATATTATTTAGTATTTAAGGAAAATGCATACTTAGTAAATTAAATCAATACCAAAAATTATATTAGACATGAATTTAATATTTGGGGGCGGGTGAAAATTTTATTATATAAACATAATTTGAATTCATTTAAAATATAACAGTAAAAATTAAAAATAAACTTTATTATTAAAAACTTGTTTGCATCAAGGTGAAGGAAATAAGTTACAGAGAAGTGAAGGGATATAGAAATTAATAAACACAAAAAACGATAAGGAACACACATTAAACTTTTTTTCCGGAAATATAACTAAATTTGCATAAAAAAATATAATTAATATCTAAAAATATAATTATTTAATTATGATGTAATTGATTATAACATGAATATTTATGTATATTTACATTTCATAATCTATTATGTTAAAAATATAATCAATTATGCTTTTGAATAAAGGTCTTCTTGATATAATTAATTATACGATTCATATTTATACTTTTTATTACAATAAAATAAATAATTACAACAATAAAAAAATAAATTAAAATAATTAATAATATATTATTATATTATATTTTCACTTAGATTAATTTAAAAATTTGTTTTTTTATATTTTCTTCTTTCTTTAGTTTTTTTTTTAATTTTTCATTATCAATCCAAATAAAACATAAATGAAATGTTAACACTACAATATAATACAGCGCTAAACATCAATTTACTTAAAGATGGAAAGGTAAAATTATTTCAAGGTGAGATGCTCCTTGCATAAAATATGCTTATAAATAAAACCTTGCATAAATATATATTTTCTTAATTTAGTAAATAAATTAAAACTATATAGGATATAATAATGATATATTAACAATGTAAAATAATTTGTATTATCCTTCATAAATCATTGTTGGTATAATTTTTTAAATGGTTATTGTAAAAGTTAACAAATTTAACATTTACGGTGTGTTTTTTTTTATTTAATAACAATATAAAAATAATTTTAACTTATGGATGTATGTTTTTTCACTTTATATATTAGATTATTTGTCTTTGTAATGTTTGGAAAATAATGATGTCATAATAAAGTTATTTTATTTATGTATTTTGAAATGTATATTACATTATTATTATACGCATAAGAAGATATAAAAAAATTAAATAGTTCAAAATTTTACATAAATTTGGTTTGAAATTATCCAACAAAAATACTTGTATCCACACTCCTTTTTCCAATAATCATAACAAATTTATGGAATACAAATTATGCGTAAATAAGTATTTCAAAATGTATAAAAATAAATTAAAAAGAAGTCAAATTAAGTATATCAATAACTAAAGTTTTTGTAAAATAAAAAATATCATGAAGAGAAAATGTTAAAAGTAATTAACTTAGGTTTTAAAATGAGAGGATAAATAAGTATAATGTCACGTGTCTTAAAAAAATAATAAATATTTTTAAATTTATGAAAGTGATTTAATTTTGTCTTTATTTTATAGAAATATTATTTAGAAGTAGGACTTCAAAATAAAGAAATTATACTCCTAAACATGATTTTGACTCATATCGTGCTCTCAAACCTATTTTGAATTTTAAACTTCTTTTAGAGTACAATTTTTTTTTTCCTAAAAATTATGATCTTAAACATGACTTTTTTTTTTTCAAGAAATTATGTGTAAGACCAAAATTTTGACTTTGGAGATTTGGAGACTTTTTATTATTCTTAACTATTAGAATAATTTTTAATTAGTTTATGTTGCACCTTTTACATTGAGGATGGAGTGATAATCATATTTTCTTGTTGTTATTATTGTCATTTGTACGTGTTGTCATATATAAAGTGTGTCTTAAAATCGTTTTTTTTTTATTAATCAATTATGTTATTTGCTTTTTATAATGGTTCCTTTTTTTTCCATTTGTACAGAGTGCATTATTGTGATGTTAACGAAACTGGATTTGACACTTAAAAATTCTCCATCCTAATACCGATTAATCTCAATCCATTAGCTGTGAATATGATTGTGGAGTGGATGATACTCTATTACGTGAAACATTGTTCCTTTATCGTTTTCTCCTTTTTATTCACTATAATAATTTTGATGTTTACATATGAATATTTACTTAAGTGATGCCCAATGGGTTTAGTAAAAAGGATAACTTTTGGTTGCTAACGCTTAAAAGTTTCAAAATTCCGTTTAACCTTAGTAAATAAATATTTTAGATAACACATAAATTCGATGAATTTTTCTAAACGAGGTAAACATATATTAAGTAAAGTTTTGTTTGACCCAATTCTTTTCAACGTGGAACAGAATAGTAGAAATTAAAATTGAAATAAAAGTTAAATGTTATAAAATGAAGTATCCTAAAATGCGATTTTTTATTTTTCTCCCTATTCTTCTAAAATTGAAAATGGTAACTTTCCTAATATTATATAACAACAATGAACGATTTATGTGTTAAACCATTGCAAGTAATAAATACCAGTGTTGTAATATAATATCCACATATGCCACTTTAATAAATATTATTCATTTATTTTATAAATAAAATATTAGTGACTAAAAACAACGATTTAAAAATGTAAATGATGAAAATCAAAGCAAAATATTTAAACAGAGACTAAAACCAAGATTTATACATTTTGTAAAGACTAAAAAGACGATTTCACTTTTTATGGAAATAAGAAGAATGAAAAAGAAAATCATAGGACCAATATCAAAACTTACTAATTCTACATGAATCAAAAACATATTTAAACATAAAAAACTATTTATTTAGAATACATTATAATGTAAAAAATATATTATATTGTTATTTAGCTGTATATAGTTATATAATTTAAAATCAAATTTTTATAAAAGTTATTTTAAAATTTATATTTCAAAAATTATAATTAGTTGGAATTTGTAAATTAAAATTGTGTGAACATTGATCTATAAGAAGGAACAAAGTGTGAAATCAAATAAAAAATTGGCAGGAAAGTGTTAAATGAAGAACACTATTATAATGAATAATAATATTATATTTAAGTTACAGATGTAAAAACATTCAGAGAAAAGGACTTGTGATTCTTGTGACTTAGGTTATCAATGGAGAAAGGGAAAGAAAGTTAGTTTCTAAACAACATATATTATAATTTATTTGAAAGGGAATAAATTAAGAGATAGAGAAGCCAAAAAAATCAAAGTTAATAGTACCTAACTATAATCCTGGTCCAAGCTAGCACACCTAAACTTCAAATCAATGAGTCATTTTCTCCACCAATTATTATATTATTTTGTGGATAATAAAATTTAGGGTTGATTGATGGATATATTCCAATCCAACTAGAGTCATTGGCTTGTGACAAACCGAGGGTAAGATGAATATTAAATATTAAGACCCACAAATAATCTATTACAAGAAAAACTTAGCTCTCACATTCTTATTTTATAAACTAGTTTGTGAAATTGAGATCAATTTAAACTAAGTTACAAGCTGATATCAAAATTTATTTTAAATCCATTAAAATGATTAAATGTATTTTATTTTTTTAATAGAGGTTAAATTGTCTTTGTTTTCTAGATTTCAAATTGATATTTTTAGCCTTTATAATTCGAAAAATAATTTTGGTCCTTTTACTCTAAACATCATAAAAAATCGTGTTTATTATTTGATTAACGCTTATAATTTATATTTATATCACTCCATTCTTGCATTTTTATCTTTTTAATATATGGACCTAGAAATAAAAATAAAATTTTGTTCTCAAATTACAAGAACTAAAATATCAAATTGAAATTTAAAAAACAAAAAAAATAATAATTTGAATTTAAAAATTAATTGAAGAATTATCTATGATCGCACATCAAACTCAATAATACTAAACTTAATTAAATTGAATTGATTATAAATAAGGGTGGAAAAAGTGAAGTCAAATTTGATATAGGTTTTGAATTGACTTGAATTATTGCTAAGTTTAAGTCTATTTTTTTTTACTTATTATTATATGTTGAGAATTTATAGATGATAGTGATATGGTATACTTGAAAATATATGAATAAAATTATTTTTAAGAATAGGAAGTGTGACGTGATTGAGGTATTTATATTGATACAATTCAAAACTTAGATTATTTTAAGAGGAAAATATAAGCATGCTCTTTTTTCATATTCTCATTAGTGTTTAGAACTATTGACATGCATGAAAATGATATGCTAAGATGTGGGAAATAGCTGATAGTCATATGAAAAATATTTATATAAACATATACGTGGGAACATGGATGTTTTGTTGTAGTTGAATATATGTTTTTGTTGTTGTTGGTGCAATTGAAGGGTCAAGAATGATAAAACCACAGAAAGAAATAACTGTGATGTTTTGGAGAAAAATATCAAACAGTTTTATACGGAACTTGTAAACCAGAACTTTTTGTAATGATATTGACTGTTATGACTTTTTTAGACTATGTCTAAATGCATTTTTTTTTATAAATAATGCTTTGCTTATATTTAAGTAGACAAACACTTTGTTTGTGTTTTGGAAAACTTTATTTCCCTTATTCAATGCTTAATTCTTGATTAGGGGTCAAAAAAAATATGTATTATTTTATTAAATCCGAGTTTACATGCTTAAAAGTTTGTATTGAAGGTCTTTTAAGAGTTTCCTTAAAAAAAAAAAAACTTACCAACAAAGCAATTAACTAAACTAAGTAAAAAAAAACCTTATTCATTACTTAAATTATTCTTTATTTTCTAAATGCTAGTACAAAAATAAATAGGAAAATTTATAAAAGTAATAAGCTATTATATTAAAAACTGACACGCAATTTCCCACGAAAAAAAAATAAGAAAAAGTTCTATAAGCTAAAGTAATTAAACAACGGAAAAAGTAATAAAAGAAAGAAAAAAAAAGTTTTAATTAGAATAATTAAATATTTGTACTTTTTTCAGTTGAGAAGAACATTGTTTCATTAGTCACTTATAATCACTCTCTCCTAAAAATAATAATTCAATCTTAAAACATTTCTAGTTATTCAGTGAAAAATTTAACAATTAAATTAATTCTAATAAAACCTGAATTTGAATGTATGTCACATAATATAAAATTTGATTTGTACAAAATAAAAAATATGATTTAATGAAAATTTCACGTGTCTATCACAGGCCATAAAGCCCTAAGAGGTTTTCATATTTCACTCTAGTTCTAAACACAATTTATTTAATAACAACCCCTTTAATTTAAATTAAGGACGTGCAACTTTCAGGAACAGTGGAAGACGAGGACGTTGATCTCCCATTAGGTATTCCACTCAATTATTTTATTATTTTTCATTCAATACAATTATATGTGTATCTTGAGGCATTTTCAAGATCTTCTAGATGTTCTGCCAATTCCAGTACAGTCAAATATTCCAAAACCATCATGATTTGATTGCAATACCAACTATTTGGCCAAACATTTCTATCTGCTTAGGTTTCTTAAGAAATGACAATAATAAAAGATTTATTGTCCCTGGTTGGGTCCAAACCATGTGCTAATCCCCAGTATTACAATTAACAATGTTTAATTGAAATTCAAATTGTGAAAAATGTCTAAAAAGAGAATGTGAATGCAATAGAAATAATGGTAACACATGCAAGGAAGATATTGGCTTAATGGTAGTTAGATAGAAGCATTATTAGATCTTTGAATTAAAGAATATTGATGAAGATGTGGTGGGAGTGTCACTGAAGTCCCATATATTGATTATTATATTAGGAAGGTGATATGAAAGACAAGAGGAACAGCAGGGATGAGGGATTAGTGTGGCCCATGAAATGAACCTTATCTTTGTCATTTGAAAGAGGAACATGGTCCCTGGTAAGTGATTCAGCACCTACTCCAATTTTGTTCCCGTTTAAAGTGCATCAAGAAGTTGCATTGGAATGGACCCATTGCACTGTCACAAAGCCATGACAAAAACTTTCACGTGTACGTGCGGTGCATGTTGCGTCAGAGATCATCAATGGGGCAATAATTGCCTATTTTCTTCCATTAATTTGTCTGCTGTGCAACCTTTTTACTAAGCCACCCTTTTCTCCCTGGGTGTGCTTGGTGCGTGCAAATCAGGTCTACCACATTGGACTAAACCATAACAGTCACATTAAGCGTGTGTTTCCTTCCGTTTTGGGAAACATAAGAGGCCAAGAAAAATGTGGAAAATTCGAAAAACAATATATTAAATAATGAAAAAACATTATAAATTTTATGTTTTATAGATTTGTTTGATGGTGAGGTTTATTCAATGTTACTTGGATCGTTTATTCCATTTTATTTAATAAGTTATCCTGGTTTCTTCCACTAAATTAGTGTTGACTATGTTTAAAGGGTGCCAATATAGTAATGTAATTGAAGATGTGACATTGTAAATATCCATTGTAAATTAATATGCAAAGTAACTTATGTTTAGACTCGTGCTTTTACTAACTTTATCCTCTAACTTCTCTTTTTTTGCCAGAACCATCATTGTTAGGGTCTACCCATGTGTGATTACATTCAGATTTGTTTTAAGAAAAAAAAAATAATTAGAATTTTCTAACTGAAACATTTAGTATCATATCTATTCATCTCTATACTCTTCATTTATTTTATTCATCAGTAAATATGTTTTTTCAATTTTATTATTTATGTTAAAATGATTTAATACCTTATTGAGATTATCTAAACTCTTTATTACATAAACTTAAATGTTGTAAAATACTTCAAGTGGGTCAATGGACTAACTTTTGTTCCCAATAGATATATCACGAGTTTCCAATAACTACTTTTTTTTATCAAAAATACTAATGTTTATCTATTACAAACCATATTTCATCATCAAATTTAAGATATCAAATAACTTTTACTCAAAGTGATATCAGAACTGCACAAGACTAGACGGAAGTCTCAAGGTGAAATTTGATTGCAAATAAAGATTTGGTCACCTATATGCAGAAGGGTTTTACCCCCACACAAGATTGGGTGAGCAATTGATGATACCAAAAAGTTGATGAATCAAAAGAGAAAAAAAATAAAACAAGATTTTTTATTTAATAAATACGTTTTTTCTTTAATCTTGTGATTGATATTAAAGTGGTTTAATAGTTTATTAACACTATCTAAATTTTGTATTTATTGGATAGACTTAAATATTGTAATGGAAATCAAATTTAAACTTCATTGGTCAGTGCACTGCCTTAACCACTCGAAGACCAACCTTCACTCCCAGATACATCACGAGTTTTCGATAACTACCTTTTAACAAGAATACCAACGTTTACGTATCACAAACCATACTTGATCATCGTCAAAGGTGGAATATTTAATAACTTTTCCTCAAAGTGATATGTCATTATAGTTTTCCTATGGTCTAACATGTAGTTCCCCGTTTCCACACCACAAGACTACAACTGAGTCTCAAGGTGAAATTAAATAAGAATTTGGTCACCTGTATAGAGAGGGGTTTTACCTCACCCAAGATTGGCTGAGCAATTGATAATACCAAACAATTGATGAATCAAAACAAAAATAAAAAAAATAAAGGGTACATTTGACAACATTATATCAATCATTTGACCACTTTAGGTCTAGGATTGTAAAGATGTATGAATTTAGGTCTAGGATCGTATTTGGTATGTATCGTCGTGAGCTAAGGTTTATTATGTGACAAAGATTGCAATGGTGGTTGGTTGTTGGATCGTAATTCTTTCATGAGTGACAGTCTTTTTTGATAGTGATGTGTGTAATCTTTCAGTAAGATAGTTGGTTTCCGTTTTAGTAGAGGTATGACTGTGAATTTGTTTTACGATAAGATCATAACAAACTCTTCCTATTTTTTTTTTTAAAGAACGACATTTTCATTCGAACTTTTTTAATTTTTTTCAATTATCTTTTTTCTTTAAACAACAACGTTTCCATTCGAATCTTTTTAATTTCTTTCAATATTTTCATTACCTACATGAAGTTTATTTATTTTTTCTTCCAAATTTATTTGAAACAAAATATAATAATACAATTTTATCCATTCTCATATATAAGTCAATTGTCAAAGAAAGAATGGTATTATTTTAGCAGTTCTTGTTCTAAAAATAAAACAAAATTTCAATTCAGAACTACGACACCGTAGTCTCAAAACCAGATAAGAATCTTTCAGCAATAAAAGAAACAAAAAAAATTCACTCCTTCTACCTTAAGTGAGAGAAAATGAATAATTTACATGTCTATGTTTGTGTTTGAATGGAAAGATAATGACGCAAAAAGTTTGAAATTTGAGTTGAAGGGAATGGAGATAATGCCTTCAATAATACTGCTTTATTTTTCTATTTTATGAAAAAGATGTTGGGCACATAAAAAAAAGCGGAAACCTTGAGTGAAGGTGCTGGAATTGCAGCAGAAAAAGTTGGTGGAGGTAGTCCCTGTCTTTGGTGATGTCTAAGACTTGGCATTGGCGAAGGAAATCTACGTCAGGATTGAGGGAATACTTGGGACTGTGACGGCGGCGCCGGTAGGGAAGAAGGTAAGAGCGCTGCACCAACCACCGCTGTTTACCATTTTGTTTCCTAATAAGGACCAACCACGGTCGTTGACACACACAAACCACCTTGGCTTAGTCCAGAAAAAAAATCACCTTGAATATTTACCATGTCAAATTCTTCTTCAACACTAATTTAATTGAAACCAACGACTCTTTTTAAATAAAATTGAATTAAAAAAATCGAAAAATTATATTAAATAAAACCCTACAAATATGGGATTTTTTTTTATTAAACCTAAATTTTATATAAAAAAAAACTTTAAAAGTTAAGTATAATTGATTATATATTAATATAATTAAGAAAGTTACGAGGCTTAATTATATATTCAAGTTAATTGATAAGGTATACATAATCAATATATGTTTAAAAATGTTTGCTTTTATTATTAATGTTTCTATAAGAAAAATTTTATAATGATTATGTTATTAATTTCTTATAACATTATATATTAAATATAAAAATATCAATATTTTCTAATGTAAGAAAATAAATAATAAAAAAATAGTAAATAAAATAAATTAATTTAAGTTTTTCATTTATTAAGATTTGATAATAATTTTTATTTTAATTTAAATTTTAGTTGAACTCTAATCTATAATTTAAAATTCTATTTATGTTAAATTATTTAAAAGAAAAATACTTTACAAATTAATTTAAACATATATTAGAAAAATTATTTTCTTACATCAATTAATTCTATTATAAGTTCTTCACTCATTTTTTTTCTCAATTCAAATAATTTCACTTCGTATTCTCTTTCCCTTTTTTTTTCATTTTACTCTTTTTTAATCTAAACAAAGCATAAGTTTTATGGTTGAAAAATAATTATATATATATAACTGTATTTTTATCTTATGTTTAAATAACCTTATAAATAAACCACTCTGATACTGATACCCTTTTGGTATCAGAGCTAGAAGCAAAAACTGGGAACTAAAAGAACAGTTTTGTCCACAAATTCTCAAGAAGAGTTGTGCGAACATCTCTCTTCAATTTCTCAAACTCAAAATCTTATCCTGAAGGAAATAAAAAAACCTTATGGAGTTTATTACAACATTTACTTCATAGTCTGTTGATGTGGAGTAAACCTGTGGATTTATGTGGTATTTTCCTGAGGCATACCTGCAAATTTCTTCTTCTGCTATATTTGCATATTTGTTTTTCTTTTTCTTTAGGATAGCTCCCCATCCTAATTCACATCCATCACATTCTATAACTAAAATTTTGTTCTTATCTATTAAAAGAAATAAATCTAAAGAAATTTAAAATATTACAAAAATTTCTTTTGAAGATCCATCGACAGGAAGCCGAAGTCCCTGGAATATATGTAAAAATACAGGCGTACTTCAATTCCAGAAATATCTGTTGCAATAGTGATGAACTATGCAAAAAAGTCTCCAATGGTAACTGCCCATGCAAGGTAAAATTCTTGTTCCGAAAAGCAGCCATTGATATGGAGCAATACAAAGTATTAGAGTACGAAGATCTTGCTCTCACTCCAAAACTTTTTCTTGAGTATGGATTATTAGACTCAGTTCTAATCCCTCCATCCAAAAAGTTTGACCAGTTTGAGCCAGCTGAAAATGAGGCTATAAATTACCTACAAGCAGTAATGATGAATCATGTTGCTTTAAAAATTACTTCTTGTCCTCCTAGGATCAGTGGAGGAGGATCACATGCCACACATGTCATCAAAGTTCTCTTCGACGATCATGTAGAATATCCAATTTTATATAATGAAGGATATGAGGCATGGGAAATAATTGGTAATTTAGATTATCAATATAATCTGTTTAGAGCCCAAATTATGGGAAACGACTGGTTTTTCTCAGAAAAGGATGAAGCTAATTTCAACCTGATCAAGGAGACTCCAACAACAAAGATGTTCCTCCCAATTGAAAATGGGAAGATATTTTTACCATTCCCTCAAGAGCAAAACAACAAGCTTGTCCAGCACTTTCAACTCGAAAAGATAAATCAGAAGATTTATGAATTATCCGGAAGCTATGGACAAAAGACTCCTACAAATGACATATCTATGTCAGAAAATTCAGATAATCCAGAGCCTACAGAAGACTTTGGAGAAACGTCTGAAACCATCTCGGTTAAAAGATAAGAACGAAATTTTTGAAGATTTGAGTATTGTCTGAGATTAACAGATAATCTTTTGTTATGGTTAGGGATCTATTTTCATTTAATATGAAATCTAAGCCTAATACTAGCTTTTCTTGTACAGGGACTAAATCCATGACATCAATTTTTGGAATAAATATTTTCTTTCCAAACAAATCACAATTGGTTGATAATTGGATTGTTATATTTTTTATTTGTAAATTATTTTCCATAATTTCTCCAGACATTATTCTTGTCCTAATAGTCTTACTACTTTGGACAATATTTTGTTCTGGGGTTAAGGATTTACAAATAATTGTTTGTGTACAACCTGTGTCAACTAGGACTTGTACTATTTTTTCTGTTTTTCCAAAATTATTTATTTTGGGAAAAGTTAGTTTTACCAAAATTTTTAGATTTCGGATTTTGTTTTTGTTACAGATTAATGGTATACAGTCGTGCTGTGTAGCCATTAAGGAGTTGTTTGTCTCATTATACATATTAGATGTAGAAGTTTTTTCTAATGAGTTTTCGTAATTTTCATACAAAAAATTAACAGTGTTTTCTAGAGTATTTACTCTATTTTCTAGATTTGATATCCTACTAGATGTTAGTTTGTCTGAATTTCTTTCTTCTCTTTGTTCAGGAAAGTTAATTTTGTAATTTGTTTTTAGACAAGTTTTACAAAAAATTTTGTAACATAAAGAGCAATGAGCTCTTTTGTCTTTATGTGGATACCTATTACAGGTATTACAGGCTATATG
>Ga0209700_106290_pt1 | contig 18612 bp, 7 predicted proteins | sample SiratroredBW_FD_187528 | JGI IMG/M metagenome (GOLD analysis project Ga0209700, IMG submission 187528) | Root nodule microbial communities of legume samples collected from California, USA - Siratro red BW (SPAdes) (version 2) | ecosystem: Host-associated > Plants > Roots > Nodule | place: USA...
TTTTTGTTTTTTTTTTTTTTTTCTGTTGATTCTTTTTCATCAATGGTTGTTTATTAGCAATGGTAGCTGTAATGACCTTTGTTTTTACATTCTTTTTGACTTCTCCCAGTGACTGAACAACAAAATTTGGAAAAAGAAATAAAGCAGAAAAATAGTTGTTGCTCCATGGGCTGCAGAGAACTGTTACTGTAAATTGAGATGACTAGCTAATATCATATATTCCAAATAGTGTTTGGAATTTTTAATATCATACATTTTTACTTTTTCCTCAGTAGGTTTATTCGATTTTAGTTTTAGTTGTTATAGCTCAAATTTTGGTTGTTAAATGTGGAAGCTTCTGCATATTGTCGTGTTTCATGCATGTTTTGTATGCATCATAGTTCTTCCTAAAAAAGTACGTTAAAGCCAAGGAATAATCTTTCTTTTCTTTTTCCTTTTCTTTCAGCATTGTATTTGAAGAAATCGAAACGAACAGTAGAAAGCTCGAGATGAAGGAAAGAATTGGTATATGTTTACATATTGAAATTCTTTTTATGAAACTTAAAAAATAACTATTTTCACTTAAAACTGAAATCCACCTAGTGAAAGATTTAGGTAATATGTAGAAAAGTTTAGGTTAATTATAACATTTTATTATTATTGAATACAAGGCATTTTAATTTGTTATAAATACAATAGTTAAAAAAAGTAAGGTGAATAGTAGATTTGGTATTACTTTTTATTTTATTTTTACTAGCTCAGAATTTATTCTATTGTTTTATTACTATTTTATTTTCAGTTTTTTATTTGGGTCAGCCTAAAAATAATAATTACAATTTTTTGTTTTCTATATTTTTGTTTTATGTCCAATTTCAAAATGTTAAATTCTGCATTTAAATAATAAATAAATTTAAAGCATTTATATTTTATTTCGTTTTATCTCCTCTCTCTTAGGCTTCTTTTTTAACTAGTGAAATTGTAAAATAAATATTTATTTTATATAACTAAATTTTATAATAAATAAATATTTAATATATACAAATTATATTAAATATATATTTTACATATGAACTATATTTTATATTTATGATAAATAATTTATATTGTGATACGAGTCTAGTTTAAGTATTGATAATTTGTTCTAAAAAATTCAATTTAAAAATAAAAGTAAATTATATGGAAAGAGATAAAAACAAATTAAAATACTAAACTTTCTTTTTAAAAAATACCTTATATACACTTACATTTTAAAAAGCTCTTAAAAATATTCTAGTTAAAATATTTTATTTTAATTTATATGGAGAGATAAAGAATTGTGTTAATTCTCGTAAGTGTATAAGAGCTTGGGCCCCTTTTCATTTTCCATGGTCTAAATCTGCGCTCGGCCTTGTTACAAAAAATTAATTATAACCTTTTCCTCCTTATTTTAGACAAATTCTTCCTCCACCCCATACCCTCTTCCTGCAATCCCATATAATTTTTTTATTCTATAACTGCCCTTTATGAAATTACATAAATATCCCTATCTTAATAAAATTCCTTCCCTTCCCAACCGGATGACCAGGCCATCCGGTTTAATTTTTTGAAAATGAGAACCGGATGGAGGGTGCATCCGGTTCTATTTAAAAAAAAAATACAAATCGTCCGGTTAAGAGAACCTTCGTCTGGTTTACGTAAGCATTCACGACTTTCGTTCCTTTGTTATTCAAAATCTTTCAATTAATCCTTCATAGAAGCATTAGGTAACTAATTTATGATGTTTATTAGCAATTAGTAGGTGATATTGATGATTAGAGTAGTTGATTTGGGATTTGGGGGCTATCCACTACGAATTTGAGGATTTTCCGATCTGCTGGGTTGAGAACCGGATGGAGTCGTCCGGTTTGTTTTTTTTTTTTTTAGAATGAGAACCGGATGCACCCCCATCTGGTTCACAATTTCAAAAAACGAAAAAGAGGGTATTTATGTAATTTCATGAAGGGTAGTCGTGGAAAAAAAATTATATAAGAGTGCAGGAAGAGGGTATAGGGGTGGAGGAAGAATTTGTCCTTATTTTAAAGGCTCTTTCATCATACATCTTCATGATTTTTACATACACCCATAAAAGATAATAATAATAATAAAACTATTAAAATAATTTTTAAGTAAAAGTTAAAAACCAAACTTTACTCATCTAGTATTGGTCTTTGAATTCCTTCTATAGTTCTCAAGCCCATTTTCAAAATTATCAAAATATGATTTTTAAATACATGCACCATAATTTTAAGTTCACGTCCACATTTATGAGTTATGAGTCAAATATCCAGAATTTATAAATTTTTCTTTTTTATATATTGTTCATCTCGTTGATCCTTATTTAATGTGGCATTTCTAATTTATATTTAGATCCAACAAAATTATCCAACTTCAAAATATACAATCAATAAAACCTAGATCCATTTTATATGTGTATTCAATTAATTTAAAGCAAATCAATTGACTTTTGCTTTCATAAAGTAACAAATAAAATAAATATATCATGAATATTACATGAGTTTTCATATCAAGTTATTCAAGAATGTCTTTGATAGGAATATCTGATATATTATATAGCATAAAATTGTATTTTAGATTATATATTCTGTAATCATATATATATGACAATTATAAATTTTAAATAGTATGATTTGGAAAAAAAAAAAAAACTATCTTATTATTTTTATTTTGAATCCAACCATCTAAAAGTTATGCTTAGAATTCTGAAGAAGTTACTGTGGAAGTATTATGGAAGAAGTATTCTACAATTATTATTTTTTTATACTTCAAAAATCTGGAGGAACTACTCAGACGAATATATAGATATGGAGTTGTACAATTGCCTAAATAATAGATAAATAGAGTTTGATTTTTAACTTTTATATAAATATATTTTAATCATTTTTCACTTTCAAAATGGAGGTAGATGTGAAAATGATAGGTGTATTAATAACCTATTTTAATTGTTAGGCTCAAGTCTTCTTTTCACATAAATAGTGGCATAAATATATTTGTTTTGCTAACTCTATACCACTTGGTAATTATAGGAATAAATAAAAGTAAATAAGTAAAAGTCCTTTAAATTAATTCTCCAAATCTTTTATATAAAATCAACGGCCTTATTAGTTTATTTTATATATAATATTATTTGTTTTTTAATATATATATATATATATATATATATATATATATATATTTATTTTTGAAAAACTCATTTTTGAAAAATAAAATAAAGACCTTATTTTTCAACTTTATTATTAATTTTGTTTCCAAAATATAGTTAGTCCATTTTTTCAAAATAATTACTGATAATTACTAATACTAATTAAATTTGTTTTGATTGCATAATTATTTTTCATTTCTTTATTGAATATTTGAATAATTAATAAAAAAACAATTGCTTAACTTTATAAAATACTGGTTCTTAAAATTATTTTGACTTAAACTATAAAGATTAAATTTGAGCATGAAGCTATACTAATCCATATAGTTGGATGTGACAACTCAATTATTCTCAAATAAATTAAATCAAGCAATGATGTAGAACGCTGGTGAGTACAGTCTTCACCTATTATAAAAAACTATAAATTGAGATCTTTAACATTGATACGTAATTTATCTACAGCTACAAAGGTGAAAATAAGTCGAGATAAGATTTTAATAGGTTTGGACTTGTCATTTATTTAAAAAAAAAATAAGGTCATCTAATGTATTTATTTTAACTTAAAATATAATATTTTAAATTTAATTAAAACTAAAACGGTGATAATAATGAACACATAACAAGAAAATTACACTAGTTAATAAAACTGTAAGAGTGTAGTAGAGAGAAAAAGAGATTCAAGTTTAAAATTCAGAATAAGAAGATACACATCACAGTTTTTTAAATTTAAAGCACTAGTGATCTTCATACTATTGTAGAAGGTTTCGACATGTTAAATCTTCTCTTAACAACAACTTTGTTATCATTATTGTTAAAATCATTATTGAAAATAATTTATAATAGTTGTTGTATGTGAAAAATATGATCAAGGTAAGATTCGAAAATAATCATCTTTAAAAGATGTTGTTGATTATATATTTTTTACTAGTATATCATATTTTAAAAGAAAAATTAACTTTTAATCCAGAAATAATAAGAATAATGCATTTCTTATTTTTTTTTAAAAGAGAAAACTATGGCAATGAAATAACACTTTGCTTGATTTATTTTTTTATTAAAAAATTAGAAAATTAGATATCTTTACGAAGTTATGAAATATATCACTCATTGCAAAGTTGAGGTTATATAAAAAGGAAGCTTCAAGAAATTAAGAAATTTAATTAGTGAGATTTTGCAAATTTGAGGTTATAAAAAACGAAGCTTGAAGAAATTAAGAAATTCTAAAAAAAAATGAAAGATTAATAGTTCTGTTTTAGATGTGGAATTTCTTATATACCTCCACATCCTAAATGTTTATGAATAGACTAATAATAAACAGATAACAATTGATATAATAGGCACAATAAATTTTGTAAAAAGTAAATTATATTTAACTTATTTCATAAAATTAGTTTGTAAAATAAAATTAATTATATGTATTTATATATTATAATTTGTTTTATATCAAGATCTTCTAGGGCATTACCTTCACTCGGTGTAAGTGATCCATCTCTCTCCAGTTAACAGTTCCTTCAAGAATCAAGACTTCACCACTCCGTTCATACCTCTTTTCTCACATTTAGAGCAAAAATTCATCTCCTTTGCTCGAAAATGTGATTTTTTAAGACACTACTGTCATAATGAAGATAAGCCATGTTCTTCTACCTTTCAAATCCATGTTGTTAAATTTGACTTATAGGATATACATAGTTCATTATGACAATAATTAACCATTTCGTGATATGTAATTATTGTGAATTAGATTATAAAAACACCCACGCTCGATGGACATCATTTTGCATCAAAATATTCATTTTGGCCTTTTTTTGGAAGTTCTACATAAAATAAAAATAAAATGAATTTATAATATGTAAATAAAAATAATTATCACCTTTGTAAAAAATAAATTAGATTTAAATTTACTTTCTGTAAATTTTAACCTAATTTTTATCTGCGCGCAAATACAGCATATTGCTAAGATTATTAAATAATTTTGCGTAGATAATTTGGTCAAAGCACCTATACACTTAATTAATGAGAAGAAAAAAACATGCATGCTTAACTAAAGAAAAAATTACATTAATATTATGAACATAATTCTAATACCTATACACTTTTATAGTAAACTTCATATATAATTAATAGTAAAATATGGAAATTTACATTTTTTTCTCTTTTTCATAAATGTAAAAAATGAAAGGTAATTAGGCAGATTATCAACATTTTATAGGATTTGCACCAATATTTGGCTTTTGTTACGTGGACGTAGAAAATTTTGTCCATTTTCCGAAAGCAAAAAATTGTGAGCCTTACGAAAATATTACACGAGACAAAAGCAAAAGGCATGCACTTAATGAAGATAATGGATGGAAAAATCTAGTAGCCATTCATGCACCTGCCTTTTTCCTTGGACCCAAAGAAATAAAAGCATATTTAATTTGATTCATGTGTTTCACAACCCAAACATACTAACCCGTTTTTTGGTGCATGTGCAATGAAGATACTAGAACAGAGTTAAAATCTAAGAAATCATGCATCGTTAACTTCTATTGTTAGACAGATTTTAATAGATTATACATTATTAACTAACAATAATTGATTCACTTCTAACCAAATTTACTTTCTTCACTATTTTTTTTATCTATAAAAGACTAAAATCTTGTTTAAGAGATTCGACCCTACTTCTATTATACTAGCCATAATAAACAGGATTTCACTACCAATAAATCAATTACAAAATTATTTTTTATTAGTAATTAGGATTTTTCTTATTTATTTCCAAAAATTAAGATTCTTTTTTACAAAGTAATGATTTTTTTTTTAACTTTTATAGCACATATGTGATTGTTGTAGAGCCATATAAGAACTATCACTATATAATTAAATTTACAAATATTTGTAATATAACCAGTATGTAAATGTTATATAATTTAATATAATATTTTTAAAAAATAATTAATTCATGCTAAATAATAAAGTCAGTTAGTATCATTTAATTGCACCAGTTTTATTTAAAAAAAAACAAATGTTTTTCTTAAATTATCCTTTCTTTAAATTTGATAGAAAAAATAAAAGAAAGTCGTTAAAAAAATCACATAGTAAATGAAAGAAATTTTAAAAATAGTCACATTTAAATAACGTAAAATTAGTTGTGATTTATTGATATTTTTATTCATAAAAGTTGAATACATAACATAAAATTTACAACAACTAGCACATCTTTATTCAATTTATTATCTAAGTATCTGAATTTTCACGAGTATAAAAGATAAATTTTAAATTAAAGGAAAATGAACATTTATTATTTTAATCTTTAAATAAATATATAAATATTTTATTTTTCATATATTGTTAACGATAATTTATCTAAAGTTCTATTCTATTTCATTTTTTTTCCTAAGTTTGTGGCCAATATTATTTTTTTGTCCTTTGTAGGTCGTCAATTAGAAGATGGCAAGAATTAGATCTATCTTATCGATCAAAATTTTGATGTGATTATGTTTTTCTTTATCCTAATATGTCAAGTTATTTTTTGTTTTCATAGCATTATATTACTACATGTAAGATATGGTCGTAGAAGACGAATATGTTAGTATATAGAATTAAAATAATATGTTGAATCACATGTTATAAGAATAAGTTAGAGTATCTCTAACTTTTTTAGAATAATTCTCTTAAAACATAGAATTTAAGGTAATAGATGTTAAGTTAAAATATATTTTGCAGAAAATAAAATTTTAACGTTAAATGTTCTTAAATTGTGGATTGAGCTCTATATTAGACAAAATGAGAGAATGTTTTATTTGATATTTGCAAGTGTATTCATGAATATTTTTTTTACTTTATATAAACCACAGTTTCGTGGAGAATGAAATTTTAAATCCTACATGGGAAGAAATGGTGATTTATAATTCTATGAATTGAGGTAATAAAATGAAGTATTTTTTTTTTCATTTTTTTTAGTTTCACGTCAAATTGCTTAATTGACGAAAAAATTATATTATCAATTAACCAAAATTTATGTAGGATATATGTAACATTTTGTTTTTAACCTGTATATTAACTATTAAATATCCCAATATTATTACACAATATATATATATATATATATATATATATATATATATATATATATATATATATATATATATATATATATATATATATGTATGTGTGTGTATATACTTTAAGAAATAAATTAACAATTACAAAATGTAATTCATTTTCTCTATCATCAACTTATTTCTTCTCAAACTATCATCTTGCAACATCATTTACTTTTATGAGTACATCATCATAATTGATTACAATCACACTTAAAAACCAATTTTATGAAATTGAATTAAAAGTAACTAAAAAAACAAAAGATTATACATCAAACTGATGCAAACAAATATACACCCGCAACTAAAGTTTATAACATAATTAATAATATTAAAATCTTCATCAACAACCTGACAACATCTCATTCATAATTCATACCCATATATTAATATTAGTAAGAAAGTTATTCCAACTAACATTAATTGAAATTAAGTTTAATTGACGTAAAATTGATCTTATTTGACATCATTGAAAAATATTGTCGATGGCAATAAAGAAAATTTTATCTAACATTAACTACAAAATAACATTGACTCGTATCAGTAAAAAAATCTCTAATTATGAATAAAAAAATCATGATAAACTTGAGAAATCATTTTTTATATTAATAAAAAAGATTTCGAATAGAAGAGATTCTAATTTGATGGAGCCAATGAGGTGCAACACAAGACAAAACTAAATTATGAAGAGAAGAAACATATTTAAAAAATATAGAAATTTAAATTTTTAGATTTTAAATATAATTTAAAATTTCTTATGTTAAGTGATTACTTTCATAAATTTGCAAAATGTAAATTTCTTTTTTAAAATTTCTTATTCAAAAAAGCATATTTTATTATAAAATATTTCTTCAATAGAAGTAATTACATTCTAAAAATTCTTCATAACACTCTTAGATAAACCAACACGATTCATGGAAACATAATCATTTAAACGAGTTCATAAGTGAATTTTATAATGATGCGGAATTGAACAAACTAGTAACAAAGACGTGTTAGTTTCCGACTAAATTAACTTAGTGCATTAAAACCAACCATAACAATTCAATAAAAAAATATAGAGAGTAGATTTTTGGTTCAAACCAGTGTATTATTTTAGACTTGTATATAGCATATACATCAAGAAGAAGAAGAAAAACACACAAATTGTATGCAAACATCACAAGCAACTTTCAGAACATGTGTTCTAAACCTCCACGTCAAAAGGAGAAGCAAAGAAAAACGTTAATGGCGGCCAGTTTACATTGAAATGTTTTGAATAATTTTCTATGCATTTATTATCGTCAATTTAAAAACTTTGATAATTTATCTTTTTCGGTTTAACCGATAGCGGATTACTATTAAACTCCGGCGTGTTTGACCTAGCTGCACAAACGAAAATTGGAAAAAATAATTATAAAATAAAAAAAACAATATACCTAATTTAAAAAATAGAAACATATTTAAGTTTTAATAAATTTTCATAAAATCATATCACTTAATTAAAGTTATGTGTAAAATGTTAAATACACCATTGTTTGTCACATCAGCAATATTACTAGTGTGATCTAATCCTAAAGACTAAAGATAATATTTTACAAAATAGAAGAATAAAAAAATGGAAAATTTTAATTAGAATACCAAAACAAACCGTGTCCCTATTTGAAAAATTAAAAATATATTTAAACTTATTTTTATTATACCTTTGTAATCTTGGTCGGTTATAGTAATTATATCTAAAGCATACTAACCCTTTCAAAGGTTGAATCTTTTCGTGATTAAAATCTAATAAAATTATCTAGAACTTTGTGTTAACTTCAAAATATAGTTTACTATTTTGTTATGTTTAAAATAAAGAAGACTATAAACTTTATTCTAATTTTGATTAATTGTTTTTTTTTTTCACTACAACAATTATAACTTCAATTATAGACATTATTTTGTAGTGAAACTAACTCCATTAGTTAGCTAACATTTAGGCTCACAACTTTATGAAGAAAACCTTCCTCAAAACAATACAAAAGTATGTTTAATCGGGATTGTAATCTCTAAGAGGAAAATAAATTCTCCATCGCAGTTTCCACAACTTCATGACATATACTCCTTTTGGTGTGCTATAAAATTATTATTATTTATGAATTTTAACTTTATTTAATCATTTTCACGTATATCTCAAAATTAAATTTAAATTCTAAGAGACTAATTTATTAAAATAGTTCAAAGGCAATCATTTCTATAATTAAATTAATTTATTTATTCATTTGTTTATTAATTATTTTCGATATGTTAATGTATATCTATAATATTCCTAATCATTAAATAATGAGACGTCTCAATCAAATCGTTTAACCTAATTGAACAAGTAAAATCCTTTGATCTTATATAAGAAAAAATAATTTACACTACTTAAAAATCTCAAAATTTTAAGGAGTACAACTCTATATACGTTTATAATTTGTTCATTTACAAGTTTTAATTTTTCTATTGTACAAACTTCGTATTGGACAAATCAACATTAAATTATCCTTAGGGCAATTCAACGCCACAGACTTAATGATACTACACAACTGGCTATTTCCGACCATCAGAAATCTTAAAAAATATTATGTTCTATGCTCAAGATAAATATCACTGACACAAAAAAAAAAAAAAATAAGATAATTCATTAGAATAAAATTTAATATTAATTACCACAAAATTCATTAATAATGCCAAAAGTTTATCAATAAATAATTTTTTTAATGAAAAAACAACGGACATAATTTCATCGATAAATACGTAGAAATTTATTATGTCCATTAATAATTATTAATAATGATAATTACTAATGATAATATATCTATGAGTAATTACTAATGATCATGTCTTTGTTAATAATATCAATAATTACTAAAGAAATCTTTCATTAGGTAATTACTAACAGAATTATAATTCATTAACTATTGATGGATATTCTTTTGATAATTACTCACGGAATTATTTGATAATTATTGATTGAATTATTTGTCGTTAATTTAATTGAGCACATTCTTGATTGATACACTTATTGACGAAATGTTCAGTTAATAATTACTAGTGGATCAATCCTTCAATGATTAGTGACAGTTCGTGGATAAATGAGATTCTTTTGTTAAATGTAGTGAGAGAAAAATCTATCATTAATTTAATAACTTGCAACCAACCAAATCTGTTTGGTGGCTATTCCACATACTATATATCACAATACCTACAAACTTTCACATGCATAATATATTAACCTAAAATTACATGTATTCCTAAAATAACAAAAGTCTACATATCAAAGTTTTAAACATTATTTCTAAGAGAAGATTGTGGTTGATGTAAATTTTCCTATTTTTAATCATTTTATTATTGGAGAAAGTTTTTTTTGGACGATTTGTTAGATGAACTTATAATTGTACTAATTAGTAATTGAAAAAATTTAAACAATAGATCATTTACCTCTTTACTTGGTCACTATCTAAATTGGCTAATATCATCGAAATTATAAAAAAAAGTAAATATTTATTATTTGAATTTGTTATTGTCACATTTATAATTTTTAACAACTTGTCAAACATTATAAAATTTTTCTTTTCTTTCCATCAACAACTTTAATCTAACATCGAGTTCAGTAATCTCAACCAATCTCTTTCTAATCTTTTAAACCATATAAAAAAGAAGGGCTAATAGCAAAAACTAATTTATAATGCATTTAATGCAACAGATACTACATTTAACAACATATATTTTCTTACAATATTTAAGAAGTAATTGTATCTTTTAGCAAGAGAGTGATAAACAAACACTGATTATGATATTATTACAAGAAAGTATTTTAAAATTAAAAGGTACCTCACCTGTTTGAAAACTCTAGACCAAAAGCTCTAACCTTAACACAAACTTTCACTCTTCTAAAAGTCAATTATTAATTCTAACAATTTCTTGAAAATTATTAAGCTTCAATTTCACACAAGTGATACAAATTGATCAAAACAAAGCTGAAGGAAAATGAAAAATAACCTTTTAATTAGCTTTTTTTTATATTGACAAATGACAGGCAAACTAATTAATTAGAATTTATAATGATGTAATTAAAACTTAATGGAAAGTAACAAAATAATATGTAATTTAAAATAAGAGTAGATGTAGAAAGGAGGATGAAGCGTACATGTACATACTTATTCTTATCCACATATCTAATTTAATGATTTAAGTGTTATTCGTAATACTCATACATATATCTGTCTCATAAAATATTAATATAAGTCTTAATTTGATTAATTAAAAATAATCATTATTATTTAAACTTGAATCTATTCATTTAATTTTTAATTTTACTAATATTATTCTAATAATTATTTTGACTAGTGTCATTGAATGATAGACTATATATTTGTTCTTATTTTGAACTTTTTCAAATTTAATTGAAAAGTCACTAACAATTTAAATTTTATTAAATTTATGTCCATATACTACTATGATAATGTATAAAATTGTTCATTCTAATAATGTTAAGATAACTATTAACCTAGATTATTCACTTTAATTATTTATTTTAATCTTTATCATTTTTAATAAAAACAATTCTCAAAATAAATATACCAAGTTCATCTTTTAGAATTAATTCCTCTAATTAAATCTAGTTTGGTTGGTGGTTTAGTTATATGGTACCATTAAGTTTCACTAAAATTTAGGATTCATAATTAAGTTCTTCTACACATAACATATATTTACCAATTTATTAATATTTACTAATTAAATAATCACGAGGTTAAATTTATTATTTAAAAAATTAATTTATACATTATTATTTATTATTAACAGTTAATGAATTAATAGTTATTAATTAAATAATTAAGATATTATTATTTATTCATTAAATAATTAATATATTAATATTTATTCATTAAACAATTAATATATTATTAATAAATAATTTATATGTTAATATTTTTATAAATAATTATTACATTAATATTTATTAATTCTAATAATAGATTAATATGTGTTAATATGAGTAAACTTTGTATTTACTTAACAGACTGATATCTTATTTAATGGAATTATTTCTTCTGTTATTAACTAATAATTTTAGTGACAGGTATTTTTGTTTAACATATAACAAATATTACTGACGAATATTTTGTGTAAAATATAATAAATATGATCATAGCTATATTAAAATTCTCTTCAACAACATTCTGCGTGAAATTTATCGACACCATTAATGACGGATACTTTGTTATGAGATATACAAACCGATGGAGTTTTTTTATCGGTATTATCACATTTACTTACCACTTAAAATCTGTCAGATAATACATATATGTCACTAATTTATCTTTTTGTAATTTTTAATTTTCTTGTACTGTGTAAATTTAAATTGATTTATACATAAATTAAATAATAAAAAAATTATTTAGGAGAGACTTTTTATAAACTAAGTTATATTTTTGTTAATTTTAATTTACAAAAGAATTATTTAATTACTAATTTAATTTATGAAAAAATTGTTATGTTACTTTTATGTTGTAATGTATTTTTTTATTTTAATATGATATAATTGATGAAGGTTTTAAAGTATCAACTTACTTAAAATGTCAATATTTCATTATATGAAATAAAATCTTTCTGAAAAGAAAATCATTCTAAACATCCTCACAATGTTAGATTCCCACAAAACATGGAGATTTACACAAATTAGTTTAATGTATTAGTTATTCATATCATCTCAAATGTAGACCACCATTAATATATAATTACTAAATGCAAGTTGTAACTAGTACTAATTAAATATAAAAAAATAAATTTTCACATTGTGATCATGTACTCAAGTTCTCAAGCAACAACACTCAACATGTATTACAAGTTTGAGTTAATTTAACAAAATTCATATTTAAATAGTTCTCTCTTCATGGATGATCAATAAAATGTTAGTAGTCATGGTTGGGTTCATACAAGAATGAAAGACAAAAAAATATTATAACATAAGATTTTACATAGAAACACATTGAGGGATCTTTAGAAAATATTTTAAGGATATCAAAATCTTTTTATGAGTGTACAAAATTTTAGGAGTATTAAATATATAAAATATACTCAAATTTAAAAAAAAAAAATATATATATATATATATATATATATATATATATATATATAAATATTGAAGGGTTAAGGCCCTTCACACACCACTAAGCTCCACCACTAGAAAGATCTTACTCCAAAAGGTATAATATTTTTATATTTTTATATATAAATCTTAGGAATAACATGAAAATATTAAAAAAGAAAATATTTTATCTACAAGAATATAAAGAGAAAATAGATGGCACAAATTAATCTTAACTTAATCACTATTACGCGCTTTATAATAGATGATTTTTTGTGTTTTTCATAATCAGAGTCATACGTCCAAAAGAATATTGTTCTAATTCATTCTCATTATCACCTCATCAACTTTTACTTCTTTATAAAACTGTAGGTGGAAATACATAAAGTTGCCTTTATATTCTTATACAAAATGAAACAAGTTGTTAAACAAGTTCCTATTTAATAAACTGTATATGACACGGCACTCTTAAGAAGGACCACTTTTTTACAAATGCGCAATGGATAATGAATTTGCCTGATTGAGTAAAATGCACGCAAAAACGTTTTATTTTTGTGAGTTTCCTTTAATTTAGAAAATTCTAATCTAGGTCAAATATTAATCGAATATTTGTACACACATCCTTCGTAAGAATTCCATATCTTACCAACTTTTTGGGCTCAACATGCTAATAACTAAGTGGAGAACACAAATTTTTCTTCCAAACTTACTTCAAAATGTGGACGCTATTATTTTGGAACGCATGCTCCTTCCAAGAAAGTACCTTCATATGACCCAGAAATAAAGGTCAAGTAAAATGTGAGCGTTGATTTGAGGTAGTAGTTTCTCTTGTTCTGGTCAAATTGTCAAGAGAAGAAATCAGCCACCAAGTGGGTCCAACGATGCCAAAGTGGCAAGACAATTCAACTACGGAACCAGAAGAAACGTTTGCAACATTATAGATAGAAACAATGGTGGAAAAAGGAAGCAAATTACAACATATTTTCGCTATTATTTAGCGACGTTATTTTTTTTTCCCTTTTTTGTGGTTGGTCTTATATCTTAAAAGGTCTATAAATACCACCCTCGCAAACTCAAATCTGCATAGAGCAATAGAGAAGAGGCAGATAGAAAGAAAGAGAGAAAGAAAACGAGTTTTGAGTTTAAAAAATGACTAACTTCCCAGTGATCAACTTTGAGAAGCTCAATGGTGAGGAGAGAAAAGACACCATGGAGAAAATAAAAGATGCTTGTGAAAACTGGGGATTCTTTGAGGTACCTCAAGTTGTCTTACCTAATTCATTTCTACATTGCCCTCCAAATATATGTCCTTGTTAGTTCTTCCCATTTTCTTGGTACTTAATGTCTTTTCTTACTCTTGGCTTTCAAAATTATATAGGTGGTGAATCATGGCATACCCCATGACCTAATGGACACTGTGGAGAGGTTGACTAAAGAGCACTACAGGAAAAGTATGGAAGAAAGGTTCAAGGAATTCATGGCAAGCAAAGGTCTAGAAGCTATCCAAACTGAGGTCAAGGATATGGACTGGGAGAGCACCTTCCACTTGCGTCACCTCCCTGAATCAAACATCTCAGAGGTCCCTGATCTCATTGATGAATACAGGTCACAGTGCAACAAACATATATAACATTACACATTATTGCATGAACAAAATATATGAATAGTGCCAAATATGGAACATTGCTCCACCTATATTACTTCTGCTGCATTATTTCTTTTAGAGTATCCACACATCACCTTATAATGAGTTCAAAAACCAAAGGAAAAAATAAACAAGATGGACCTGTGCATTTCCGAATTGAAACTGCATCTGTACATATCTCTTTCACAAGACTCTAACATGAAGTAATAGTGCAGGAAGGTGATGAAGGATTTTGCTTTGAGGTTAGAAAAACTAGCAGAGCAGCTGCTAGACTTGCTGTGTGAGAATCTTGGTCTAGAGAAAGGGTACCTGAAGAAAGCCTTCTATGGATCAAGAGGACCAACTTTTGGCACCAAGGTTGCCAACTACCCTCCATGCCCCAACCCAGAGCTGGTGAAGGGTCTTCGTGCCCACACCGATGCCGGCGGGATCATCCTTCTCTTCCAGGATGACAAGGTCAGTGGCTTACAGCTGCTCAAAGATGACCAGTGGGTCGATGTACCCCCTATGCGCCACTCCATTGTTGTTAACATTGGTGATCAGCTTGAGGTAAATTTATTTCCTACTAATATGTGAACTTAATTAGTACCCAATAATAATGTAAATGCTTTTTGCACTTACATCTTATAATAGATTATCATGTAATTGAAAATATCATGATTTTGGTCATAATTACTTGAAAACTTTTAATTGGTTGACTTTAATATACACATTCATATACATATACATATACATATACATATATATAAACCAAGTAGACATTTCTACAAACAAGTGAGATGCAACAATATTACTGATGTAACACTGCTTGGTTTAAAAAAACAGGTAATCACCAATGGTAAGTACAAGAGTGTGGAGCACCGTGTGATAGCACAAACTGATGGGACCAGAATGTCCATAGCCTCATTCTACAACCCTGGAAGCGATGCTGTCATCTACCCTGCTCCAGAATTGTTGGAGAAAGAGGCAGAGGAGAAACTCCACCTCTACCCAAAATTTGTGTTTGAGGACTACATGAAACTCTATGCCAAGCTCAAGTTCCAGGCCAAGGAGCCAAGATTTGAAGCCTTTAAAGCATCAGATTTTGGTCCAATTGCAACTGCTTAAATATTTTTACCACACATCTATGCTTTGGGAGAACTGAGCAAAGTAGCTTATGCAAGTGTTTAACTAAAGAATATCACTATAGCAATAATAAAATATCATCATAGTTCATGTTTGGATTTGAGTTAGAACAACTTTAAACTACCAATGTAAGACAGTGTTCCTTTATTCAGTATTGTAATTTGTACTTGTTGTTGGAATTCCTAAAAGAATTCTCTCAATTTTAATACAAACATTACTTTTGTTACGATGGTTGAAGTGATTGTGACACGGCAAAATGGTCAACAAAAATATCAAACTTCATAATAAAAACATAACTACTTGGTAAGCAAACATATTTATGGGCTCTTGGCTCTACTATGCATTATTGTACCCTTTGTTTCTTGCTTTTTCTAGGCTTCATATGCTTCCAATTTGGCAAGTTGGGTTTTGGACCACAGTGACAGTGTCTTAGTGATGTTGAATGCACCACAATGTTAATGCAGCATGATGTAGGGGAAGACTATGCAAGTCAAACACACTTGCTTGAAACAATGTGTAGGCCAAATGATGTGATGCAACCAAAGAAGATATTCAATTCTAAGGTAGTAGATTAAGTAATGATAAAATTTAAATAAATAATAATTAGGTGGTTGTGACATTACTTTCTAGTTAAAACCTTTTGTTTTGTTAACAGTAAATAAGCAATTAGACCATAAGTACAAGAAAAAATTTATTCAGTTTTCATATAGTATTCACCTATTTTTCTCACATTGTCTTTTTATTTATTTATTTACTCTCCTCAACTTTTCTTTACTAAGTAATTCGTTTCGTGTATCAACAATTTCCATTTTTTTTTCATTTTCCTAATTTGGGCGAACATGTATCAGTATCATGGGTTTTTGTTTTGAACAAAGTTTTCCATTTGTGAGCAAGCTTTTGAACAACTTTCCCAAGTCTCATACTAATTAAAATTCGAATGAAAATAAACTAATAAATTATTCTTGTATAAGTTATTATAATCCAAATTAAAATTTATTCCATCTATTTATTTTAACATCTTTGCACATATATGATTTTACCCAATCTCTATAATTTTCTTCTTCTCATCATTATTTTTGTCATCTTCTTTATCTCCCCTCATCATTTTGTCTCAACAACTCTGAAATTGTATTTTTATTTATAAAAGTTGTACATATGTTAAAAAAGTTATAATAATTTATACATCTTATTTAACAATTAAACTGTAACTTTTATTTACATAAATTAAACATATATTAAAGAATTCATATCATTTCATACACTTTATTCATCCTGAGATTTACTACCTTATCTAACCTAAGTGTGAAACTGTTAGTATTACTAGATTTGTTCAGTTTTTTCATAATAATGCAATTTATAGTATTATTATTTAGAATGGACAAGTTTTTTTATTATTATTATCAAAATAGATAAATGGATAAATAGTGAGAATTTAATACTATTTCATTATAAAGATAATTTCTGTATTAATATTAAGTGAATTGACACGATCTTAATATCTTAAATAAAATATGCATACGATAAGATCTTTATATTTTTTATTTCTTTTTCTTAAAAAGTTGAAATAATTAATTATAAATAATTAGAAATAATTATTTCTACTTAAAACTTATATTTTAAATTTAGATTCTGATTATCATTAAATACATGAAAATATATATTTAAATAATATAATAAAAATGATAATATTATTCAACACACTAATATATTGATTATGATTACCATTAAACATATATTTAAATAATACAATAAAAATGATAATATTATTTAACTTATTAATATATATTGATTCTGATTATTGTTAAACGTATATTTAAATAAAACGTATATTTAAATAAAACAATGAAAATAGTAATATCATTCAACCTACTAATATATATTAATTCTTATTACTATAAAACACATTAAATGTATATTTAGATAATGCAATAAAAATAATAATACCATTCAATCTACTAATATATATTAATTTTGACTACCAATTAAACACATTAAATATATATTTAAATAATACAATAAAAATAATATTCAAAATCAATAAAAATATACATTTAAATAATTAAAAATCCTGCCACGTACATACAATTTTACTTGAGGTGTTGATTGAAATGGTATCAGCCGGAGATAATACCAACATTAATAGTAACTAGCTTGCACATTTTTTCCTTGCTTAAATGAATTCGTATCTAACTGTATTAAATCACCAGAGTGACAAAATTTATCCATTTGGATAATAATTTTTTTTCCATTTCAAATAATAATGATATGAATTACGTTGTTACGAGAGAAAAAAACAATATATGTTATTGTATTATAAAAGTTTTTAATTCCTCTAATGAACTTTACATGAAAAGAAATAAAGAAAAAAAATATATCTATTTAACTGCCAACTTCAATCATTTTATATTTATTTTTGTGAATGGGATTAATTTAAATTTAGAATATATATATATATATATATATATATATATATATATATATATATATATATATATATATATATTTTTTTTTT
>Ga0209700_106291_pt1 | contig 18610 bp, 7 predicted proteins | sample SiratroredBW_FD_187528 | JGI IMG/M metagenome (GOLD analysis project Ga0209700, IMG submission 187528) | Root nodule microbial communities of legume samples collected from California, USA - Siratro red BW (SPAdes) (version 2) | ecosystem: Host-associated > Plants > Roots > Nodule | place: USA...
TATTTTATTTTTATTTTATATATATTATTTTATATATATATATATATATATATATATATATATATATATATAACACCAGCAAGGCAATAACTAAGTCATTTAGATAAATTTAATGTAAATATTAAATTAAAAAGGAAATATTTTTATTAACATGTTACTTTCTTATTGAAAAAATATTAACATTTTATAAAAAATTTAATAAAAATATTACTAGTGTGAGATATACATAAAATTTGATGAACTGTAACTAATCATGTTAGCATCAGTAACATTTATTAACATGGACAATTTTTTTTTTCATACTTTATATACTTTTTTTTCATACATCATTTGACATATTTTGATATCTCCTTTAAGCATGGCAGCATAACCTAATACACACAGACCTAAATTATTCAATCAATTGACGTCAATAAGTTGTCTCAAAATAATGTTTATGACTATTATTATTAACACAGACACACTATATTATTAAATATACTACTGTGAAATATAAATTTGTTATCCATCGGTGTGGGGAATTTAGTGGCAAAAACTTAGCCATTAAGTTGTTGACTGGTTTCTGCTTGAACTGTTCTCTTCTATTTCCCATTTTGATTGTATCTGAAATCTGGAAGTGTAATAAAATTTCAAGTCAAGCTAAAATGAATTTCAACATGGACTATATATGAATATCAAAGTGTCTCACGGCTCCATTTTTCAGTTAGCTACAAGATCCTGTCCATCATGTTCTCTTGCACATTTAGAAGTTTTTATTCATGATTATAACATTAATGCACTAACGGAAAATTTTCATCCATTCAATTTAGATGAATTTGGACATAGAAGTGTATGGTATTTGAGGAGTTATGCTATTTTTCATTTTTGGTGTTTTATTTTAACTCAGAAAACTAGCATTTGAAGCCCAACATAACATGATTAGCAATAGCGTTGCATTTCCTTGGAGGCTTCCTTTGTCCCGTCACATGCAAGTTGCTAGCTGTCTCTTACTCTGACATTTATTACTCTCCGAATGACACGTGGCAACTGTTCTTCTTATACTTTTCTAGTGTACAGATAAAACCAATTCGCACTGTAGTACGGGTCAGATACTATCTATTATCGCTCTTTATTTCTTTCTCTAATTTTGTGGGAAAAAGCATAAACAAGTCAATGGGGAACTGTTGGAGTCTTCACTCAGGTTCTCAAGGCGATGATCATCCCAACGCGAAGAACCATTTAGGTAAACCAACTTGTCGTACATATGAAATCAAATGCGACATGTTTTGGCCTTATGCTTCTTTTTGTTTTTTTTAACTGCTAATTGCAAGCATAGATGCATGCTATTGTCATCAGTTTTTTAAGTCAAACGCACAAGTCAACCAGATTTTCGTAGTAGAACAATAGCAAAGTATAGTTAAGATCATCACCAGGGCATTCTCGATTCTCGCATGCCGTGTAATTTAGAACATGCAAGGGATTACTTGGTATTAGCAATGGTTTATGAAATATTTGATACTTAGAAGTTAGGCATCTTGGCATCGTTTTTTGTACTTTACATGAGAGTTTGTTTTGTTGTGACGATGTCTCAGGGAGGACTCAGTTCTCTGGTGGTCTCAGCAACACAAGACTAATACAGAATGGCAATTCTACTTCTGGTGGGTGTAGCAGTCACTCTGGAGGAACCAGTAGTCTGTTTGGGCAAGGCAGTAGCAATAATCACACTTCAGGAAATAACACTAGCACCTCCTTTTGGGGCTCTGAGAATAGCCATGCTTCTGGAGTCAGAGATGGAGAGGAGTTTCCTCGTGGTGAGATCTTGAATGCTCCAAAGTTGAGAGTATTTACTTTGGCAGAATTGAGGGCTGCTACCAAAAATTTCAGAGCTGACAGTGTGATAGGAGAGGGGGGTTTTGGTAGAGTATACAAGGGTTTGATTAGAGGAGAGGGATTGAAAGTTGCCGTCAAGAAATTGAATCCCGAAGGCTTTCAAGGAGTTGCGGAATGGCAGGTAAGCATTAATATCATTCTAAAATTAGGATTTACAATTTTTGTTTGATTATCTTCTTTATGCAGTCGGAGGTGAATTTCTTAGGGAGGCTTTCTCATCCCAACCTTGTTAAGCTGTTGGGATTTCGGCGAGAGGATTGTGAGTTGTTCCTGGTGTATGAATTCATGCATCGTGGTTCCTTGGATAACCACCTATTCGGAAGTAAGAAGTGCTGCTGGTGCTAGCGGCATGCATACCAATTATGCGGCATTGATTTGTCATTTTCTCTGATTTATGCCCATGATTTCTCTTCTGCATGCAGGAGGTGCAAATGTTCGTCCACTTTCTTGGGATACAAGGCTAAAGGTTATGATTGGAGCAGCTAGGGGACTGAATTTCCTTCATTCCATGGAAATGAAAATTGTTCATAGAGATTTTAAGCCCTCAAATATACTCCTTGACGAGGTAACTTTTATTTTGGACTTGTTTGAATAACTTTTCTTCGTTTCTCAACGTAGTGTTTGCATGCTATTGAAGAATTCACGTTAGTGAAAGAAAACATGTTTAGTTTTTGCTTTTGTGACAGACATTTACTGCAAAGTTATCAGACTTTGGCTTAGCCAAATCCTTTTCTTCGATTGATCAGACTCACGTATCGACACGAGTTGTGGGAACAGGAGGCTATGCTGCTCCTGAGTATATGGCAACAGGTAATATCCACAAATTTTCTGTTAGACATATCATAAACCTTTTGTAGAAACAAACATACTAAATCTTCACATGTCTATTGTGTAGGTCGTTTGAAAGTGAAAAGTGACGTGTATGCGTTTGGAATTGTTTTGACGGAGGTGCTGACAGGGAAAAAAATGCTAGATATGTTGCGGTTGCATAAGCAAAAGCCCTTCACGGATTGGCTCAAATCGAATCTACTAAATAGAGCGAAAATAAGAAGCACTATGGATGCAAAGTTAGAAGGAAAGTATCCAACCAACTTAGCTTTACGGGTAGCTCTACTAGCTCTCAAATGCATGCAAACGGAACCAAAAGTGAGGCCATCAATGAAAGAAGTTGTTGAAAGATTGGAACAGATTGAAGCAGCTAATGAGAAACCAGCTGATAACACTTATAACAGAAGACGGGTTAATCGTTCCCAGTTGGTTCAACAACAAGATCAGCCAGATGGTGCGTAATTGGTGGTGAATTGAATTGAAGACATCAGCACCATATTCCCTTGCAGCTATTGTGGACTTGAAAATCATATTGCTAAAGTGCCTATGCTGTAGTGGCCTACTAGAGTTGAGTTTGTATACAATAAATGCATTGTCCACATGAAGAGAAGGGCAAGTGATATAAACTCAGATAAGGGGAGATGAAATCTTTACTTGAGAACCGTACTTATGAGTTGGTGAAGTTGTATCAAGCCAAGAAAATGGATATTCAAATTGAAATCAGAGGAAAATAACTTACGAGTATAAGGCAAGGTTGGTAGTGAAGGACTTTAGTTAGAAGAAAGAAATTGATTTTAAAGAAATATTTTTCATTTGCAAAACTCTTCATTTAGAGTTGTACTTGGTTTGGCAATAAGTTTAAATTTAGAAGTTGACCAACTTGTATATGAAAACATCCATCCTTCGTGATGACTTGGAAGAAAACATCTATATGAAAGATAAATAGAAACTCATGTGTTAATATGGAAAGAACTTGTATGGATTCAAACAAACTCAAAGGTAGGAGAATAGAAAATTTGTTCCATTCATGATGGATCATGGGTATGATAAATCTTTTTCTTATCATTGTATTATTGTGAAAACAAATTTTGAATGGAAAATTTATTGTTCTCTACCTCTAAGTTGATGAATATTGATGGTTGGTTATGATACGAGCCAAAGAAACAATTGTTGATGAAAGGAAGAATGGGAAATTGTGATTATTATTGAGAAAAATATTGAAAAGGTATTAAAGGAATTTAACATGGATAATTCTAAGTTTGGTAACACTCCACTTGTAGGTTAATTCAAGTTAAGTTAAAAACAATGACTTACTAGTGAGAAAGAGAAAAAATAAATGCAAAAGATTTCATATTCATTTGCAATTAATAGTGTAATGTATGTTATGATGTGTACAAGGTAGAACTTTGCTTATATTGTTGTGTTGCTTATGTTGTTGTGTTGTTAGTAGTTGTTTTCTTGGTAATTCTTGAAAAGAGCAATAACAAGCTTAAAATGGATAACTAATTTGAATCTCAAAGGTATTTCTATAGTAGTGTGTTTATGTAAACTTGTTTTGAAGTGTTACCTACTTCTGATTATATTACTTCTGATTATATAATGGATTTTAAAGGGGAAACATGTCACAACAATCATGACTATAAAAATATATAACAATCATGACTACAAGGTAGAATACACATGGCTATTACATAAGCTATTAAAAAACTCTTGTAGATGCAAAAATTCTAACAAAAAGTTGTGATTATCATAAGAAGAATATATTGTGTATTATTATAATAGTCAAAATGCAATTCATTTCAATAAAAAAAAAAACTCAGATATTTCGTTAAGAGACAAAATATATTAAAGTTCGATATTATTATATATGTTATATATTAGTGATGAAATAATTTGAATGACTCTAATATAATGAAAAAAATCTTACCTTAAGAAAAACTTACTATATGCAAGAATAAAAACAAATATAATTGACTATGACCTAATATTAATTGGTGATAGAAAGATTTATTAGATTGAACATCAATTTATGGGCTAGCAACCATTAGGTTTAAAATAAATAACTTGTATATATTATACAAATGTACAGAAAAGATAGTTTGAAGAGGTTTTATATTAATTATCTCATTTATTTCCTTTTCTATTGTCTAACTAAAATTTTATTGAAGTTTTCTTGTATTGTTTGCTTCGTTAGAGTAGATACCGTCAGTGCATGCGTCATGTTAAAGATTTTTTACTATAAAATAAAAGTTTTGATGTCTTAGTTTTTTTTTACTTTTCTATTTGATACATTCTATTATTTTATCTATTATTATGGTTTATTACTTGATGTTTTTTTTTTTTCATAATCTTCTATCAAAGAATTTATGATTTTTGTTTTTACTTGTTATTTTTATTATCTTCTAAGAAAATAAGTAATATATGAGTTCCGTTTTTACTTGTTCTTTTATTATCTTCTAAAAAAGATAAAAAATATATTTGGCTTTAGAATAAAGGCACGGTATGTGGTAATCCCTATGGTATGTGGTAATGCCTATGACATTTAGCCAGGAGGCCCTCCTTGTTAGTCTTTCTTCTATTAATTCCTCCACTCAATTGTTCTTGGAGTTTGTTTGTTTGTATCAATCTATGAATGTTGAATAGTTATGAATAAAGAATACCATCAGTCCATGCCCAAGAAGTGTATAAATTTTAATTCCATAGTGTTAATTGCCATTATTTTTTTTTTCATACATCATTTGAAATATTTTGACATCTCTTTTAATTGTAGCATAACCTAAAGTAATTTATTCAATCAATCTACCTCAATGAATTATATCAATTTATCTCAACACTATTATATTATTATTATTATTATTATTATTATTATTATTATTATTATTATTATTAACACAGACAGCTGTATTATTAATTCAATTGAAAAAAAAAAAAGTAGGATAACATTTTTTTTCTATGAAATCCGTGACAAGAATGGACCTCTTAAAAGATTTTCTCATCATCTTTTTTAAAAATAAAATAAAGTCTAAAAGAATTATTTTTTAGTATTAATTTATTAAATTAACATTGTAGTCTAGCTTCTTTCTTAATTAAAAAGTTAACAATAAAAACTCTTTTACTATTTCTACTGGAATTTTTCATATCTCGAACTTAATTTATCAAACAAATAACAGACATGAAAATTAGGATAAGGTTGCTATTGTTTGAATATGTCCACCCAAAACATTCAATTGTCTAAACTCAAAAAAAAAAAAAAAAAAAAGTTTTAAAGATATTCCATTTAACTAGGAATGATCATTTCACTTTTGTTTTAATACATTATATATATATATATATATAACACATGTTCATATTTTGTTCTTAATTATATTTTAAATTTTAAATTTATAGAAAAAAAACAATATAGATAAACTATATATCTACTAAAATAACTGTATACATTATTACTCTACAAGAGTTGTATGGAGAAAGTAATTCCGATATTATATATAAAAAACTTCTCATTTGATCTTTTATCACTCAAATGTCAAGACAAACAAATTTCAACTAAATACACTACTGTGAAATGTAAATTTGTTATTCATCAGTGTGGGGAATTTAGTGGCAAAAACTAAGCCATTAAGTTGTTGACTGATTTCTGCTTGAACTGTTCTTTTCTAATTCCCGTTCTGATTGTATCTGAAATTTGGAAGTGTAAAAAAAGTTCAAGTCATGCTAGAATGAATTTCAACGTGGACTATATATGAAGTATCAAAGTGTCTCACTGCTCCATTTTTCAACTAGCTACAAGACCCTGTCAATCATGTTCTCTGGCACATTTAGAAGTTTTTATTCATGATTATAACATCAATGCACTAACGAAAAATTTTCATCAATTCAATTTAGATGAATTTGGACATAGAAGAGTTCTGCTATTTTTCATTTTTGCTGTCTTAACTCAGAAAACTAGCATTTGAAGCCCAACATAACATGATTAGCAAGAGCATTGCATTTCCTCAGAGTATTCTTGGAGGCTTCCTTTGTCCCGTCACATGCAAGTTGCTAGCTGTCTCTTACTCTTACATTTATCACTCTTCAATGGACACGTGGCAACTGTTTTTCTTATACTTTTCTAGTGTACAGATAAAACCAATTCGCACTATCTATTATCTCAACATTGCTCTTTATTTCTTTCTCTAATTTTGTGCCAAGCATAAACAAGTCAATGGGGAACTGTTGGAGTCTTCAATCAGGTTCTCAAGTCGATGATCATCCCAACGCGAGGAACCATTTAGGTAAACCAACATTTTATACATATGAAATCAAATGCGACATGTTTTGGCCTTATGCTTCTTATTGTCCTTTTAACTGCTAATTGCAAGGATAGATGCATACTATTGTCATCAGTTTTTGAAGTCAAACGCACAAGTCAAACTGATTTTCATGGTAGAACAAAAGCAAAGTATAGTTAAGATCATCACCAGGGAATTCCCGATTCTCGCATGCCGTGTAATTTAGAACATCGAAGGGATTACTTGGTATTAGCAAGGGTTTATGATAATATTTGATACTTAGAAGTTAAGTATTTTGGCATCGTTTTTTGTACTTTACATGACAGTTTGTTTTGCTGGACGATGTCTCAGGGAGGACTCAGTTCTCTGCCTCTGGAGTCAGAGATGGAGAGGAGTTTCCTCATGCTGAGATATTGAATGCTCCAAACTTGAGAGTATTTGCTTTGGCAGAATTGAGGGATGCAGATAGGAGAGGGGTATTTTGGTAGAGTATACAAGGGTTTGATTAGAGGAGAGGGATTGAAAGTTGCCGTCAAGAAATTCAGTCCCGAAAGCTTTCAAGCATTTGAGGAATGGCAGTTAAGCATTAATATCATTCTAAAATTAGGATTTACAATTTTTGTTTGATTATTTTTTTATGCAGTTAGAGGTGAATTTCTTAGGGAGGCTCTGTCATCCCAACATTGTTAAGTTGTTGGGATTTCGGCGAGATGATAGTGAGTTGTTCCTGGTGTATGAATTCATGCATCGTGGCACCTTGGATAACAACAACGCCATCAGCCAGATGGTGCTCAACCATATTGCTAAAGTGCCTATGCTGTAGTGGCCTACTAGAATTGAGTTTGTATACAAAAATTTCATGTGGATGACCAATTTATTGGGCTAGAAGTAATCTTTTATGGGCTAGAAGTCCAATATATAGCTTAAATAATGTTTTCTTTTGTTTCATGGTTTCTATGGGGAGATAGGAAGACAAAATTGTGTGCAGGTGAGAAAAGAAAACAAGTCACCAAGAGAGAGAAAAAGAAGATAATAGTAACCTTAGTTCGGAGGATATATTTTATACTAGTTATTCTAGGTATTTCGTTATTTCTATTATCTAGTTAAATACTATGGTTGGGATTGTTACCTACCTTGTTGGTGAAAAAGCACATTTTAATTTCTTTGGAGGTTCAAGGAGAACTTCTAATGTATTCATTAATTATTATTAGTGAAAGATTTATTTTTATACAAGTACTTAATAAAGATGATTATCATAATTCTTTTCGTGATGGTAGATAGAAGTATAATAAAGGAACGTTCGTAGTAAAAGAAAAGAAATAAAATGTTATTTATTGGACAATAACAAAGTTGTTTATGTCTTGATTTGAGGATCTTTTAATCAAACTATAAGATAAAAGACTTGGTCACTTTTGAGTAAAAAGAATCTTATTCAAAATAAGTATTTTAGATTTAACTTGGTCACTTGAGTAAAAAAGTCCTATTTGAGTAAAAAAATCCTATTCAAAATAAGTATTGTAAATTTGACTTAGTCACTTAAGTAAAAAAAGTCCTATTATTTTTATAAGTAAGCTTTTATGTCATATCTTTTGAAGAAACATGTTATGATTATCTTGTTATTAAGTAACATAGATTTTCTTTTCTTACTTATCCTCTATGTAAAATACCACATTTTGAATTTATTTTACATTTATATTTGCACACAATAGATGTTAAATCAATTAATGTTAAATCATTACGAATTATCTTCTCCGAATGTTGTACTCTTTCATAATTCAAAATTAAATTAATTCAAATTTATTTGTTTTTATAAAATAAAAAAGAACTTAACTAACATTTTTTAATTAGTTGAATTAGATTTTTGTTTTGTTTTGTTTTAAACTCAAGTATGGAGGATATTTCGCTTACAAAATGAACTCATCTCTTTTTATCAATTTTTTTATTCATTAAAAATATCAAACTCAAACATTAAAATATTTACAGTAGTCTACACACGTGACCTCCTAAATTAGGCAAATTTATTTATCTGGTGTAATTTTGATCTAAAATTCTCAAAATGATTTATTTTTTTATTTATTTATGGATATAGGTAAATAGTGTTTGGCAGACACGATATCAATGTGAAGAAATAAATGAAATCATGAAAAGATAACACCATTTTAGTTTACTAGAAGAAATGGTGCAGTCAAGATTTGAATTAATGAGTTAATTAAAATGGTCATTATATGACACAATTTTATAGTGGTTAATATTCTCCACCCATTCCTCTTATTCTATTCTTGGTGTTGTATTACTACTGTGTAATTAAAATAAATGTAAAGTTACAAAATTATTTTATTTATTGATAAATATGTAATGGTTGAAATAAAAATAATGTCAGTGAGATTTATATATTGAATTAAATTAAGAGTAAGTTTGATATTGAAAAGAAAAATTAAATTAAATTAAAATTTAATAATAAAATATATTTAGCAAAATTAAGTATAAGTTGAATATTTGAATTTAGTTACTAATATAGAAATAATTTAAAATAAAATTGAAATTTAGCAATAAATTTAGAAAGAAAAATTTCAAAATATTATATAATTTTTTAAATAAATTTATTGTTAGTTTTTAAATTATATCTAAGTATTTTTTCTTCACAATATGTAACCACTATTCCATTCAAATTAACTTCACAATTATTCAATTACTTAATCAGAATTAATTTCAAACATTATATATTTATTAATAAATAAAATGACTTTGTAACTTTTCATTTATTTTAGTTGAACATTAGCAACACACCAGTAAAAAAAGGAATAGGTGGAGAATATTAACCATATGCTAAAATGGTGGGCAGTATTCTCACAATTTTAAAATTGTGTTCTCTTTTCATGATTTCATTTAATGTTAACTTAAAATATTGTAATAAGGACACTGTTTATTCATATTGATATAGTTTCTCCTATGTACTAATAAATAAATAAAATACACTATTTTGGAAATTTCAGATAAAAATTACACCACTTTGAGCAATTTGCCACTAAATTATTATTTTTTATCTATTTAATATCTCTCTTTCAATGACTCCTTTACACTGTTGCTACGAACGTGGTAGAGTTTTCAAAATATATTTACTACTAATTTTGCGTTAAATGTAACTCTCGAAAATTTATTGGCATAATGAAACAGTTCTTTTTTTTCTTTTTAATTATATAATTTAAAGTATTGAACGTAAGAATTCCTTCTCTAAACATAAAACAACAATTGTAACTCTCTGCCTTCTTCTCATCTATGCCATGCCTATTGTCCCCTTGCCATACCTAGAGAATATAGATTTACACCGGGTAAGTTATATTTTTAATTTTTACTAATTTTCTTTGACTGGGAAATTTTAAATACGAAAATGAATTGCTTTTCAAAAGAAAACATTTTGTTGCCCGGTAATTTTTATATTTACTATTAAGTTTCTTGTGTGTTTTGTTTGCTAAGTGCTTATTTATAAGCAAAAATAAAATAAAAATATAAAATTTTAATATTTAGAAGGAGTAAATTAAAAATTGATAATATTTTGAGGCCATGAATAAATATATAAATAAAAAGTGGCATGTATTGAAAAAATGAAGGAAAATTAATTTAGAAGAACTAGATGAAGAAATATCTACAAAATAAAAATTATAAATTTTTGAACTCGAAGTATCTTCGAGGATTAGGAACCGGAGTTTATGCATCTATATATACATACACGTGTGGTGAATTTTTGCTTTCCTTAAAAATTTCCAAGACATTGACAATGTTATAAAACACATTCCATCCTCTGGTTTTCTGAGCAATCCAAGTAGAATATTACCTTCCTTTTATACCATTGCTTTTATTTTTTCGGAAGAACGGAAGGTTAAGCTACAGTACAAAAACGGTTATATGTAAAGGTGGTAACTGAGGTAGAGAGAGAATATATAACAAACGTCCAAAACACAGCCTTTTGGAGTGATTTTTGTATTGTAGGCCACCTTCACTTCATAGTAGTAGAGTTCTCAATCCAGCTAATAATGTTTCTTCAATCTTCCAACAAGTAACACCAACATATTATAGCAGAATTTAAAACTATCTAAACCAAGTTTTATATATATATATATATATGTATGCATGTATACACACACAGATATGTGTATATATAACTTGTTCTCAAATATCATAACTAACAGTAACTTCCAGTATTCATGATTATATCTCTTCTAGCAAGTTCCAGATCCATCTACCACCACAGTGAGAGAGAGAGAGAGACTTAAGACAAAGGGGTGTTTCAGTTAGATGCATGCATTTATGGTTTAACAAGAGAGTAATGGATTGTATCATGCACCATCGATCCATAGAATTAATTCCTACCCTTCAAATATTCAAAATAGCAACAGAATCAATAACGACGATAAAAGCAAGAACTGGAATCTTTAAAACATGATCATCTATGAAAACTATAAAAATGTTGGTCACCAACCAGGTTATTCATTTATCATACGAGAAAAAGAAAACAAGAGAAAACGAACAAAACTAACTGAACAATATGCGATGTGGTGCTTAATTATTCAAAGTATATATAGTGATATATATTGGCTATGGTGAAGAGAAGAGAAGAGAAGAACTGGTATTGTAGCTAGCTAGCCTCAGATGATGTTGTTGTTAGAGGGGAAGGTTTAGCGCGAAGCAGAAAGACAGAAGCGAGATCGTGAGGCACTTGAAAGAAGCCTTGAGAAGGAAAAGTGGATGTTGTTCTTGAGACAGACAAAGAGAGTCGTGGTTTCTTGGGAGGTGGTGGACAAACCAAGGTTGGAGGTTGTGAAGTGGGTGTGTGGCACTCTTGCTCCTCCTTGGACCATGTCTCAACTACCTCTGCGCGGTGGCTGAAGGTTCTAACCGTAGGAACGGTTCGTATGGGCATGATTGGGCGAAACTCGTCAAGGATTTCGAGGCCCATGTGTTGGCCGCAAAGGGAAGAAGAGTTTGGGAAATTGAGTGTTATGATAGTGGTAGCAAATTTATGTAATTATTATGGGTTGGTTTTCGAGTGGGAGAATATTTCTTTGTTTGTTTGTTGGAGGGAAGGCGTGGAGAGAGAAATGGAGAGGGTGATGATGGGAGGTGCTTAAAGAGGACAGGTACGTGAGAGAGAAGAGAGAAACTGAACCAACAACTTGGTGGTCACAAAGATCAATAATGTCCTCTCTGCTACCATTACTACAATTAATGTTTGTGGTGGATTCTTCATTTTATCGTGTAACGATAAATTTAATAGATAAGGTTTTTTAAATTGAGAGATCAAAAATTGCCAAGAGTTACTCTTTTTATAATCAAGTTATTGTTCACCAATTTTATTAACGATTAATTTTTGTTGAAAAATCAATGAGACGTGACTTCATAGTTATATAGTTATTTTTTATTTATAAGATTCAAATTTACTTAAGCGCTTAGTGTAACAAAAGTTAATTATCTAGGGATTAGTAAAAATAAAATAATACAGAAACTTGAAAGAGCTGTATGAAAAGGAAAAGTGAGAAAACGAAGTAGAAGATGAAAATAGGGTTAATGAAGAAGAGAAGTAAGTGAAAAAAAGAAGAGTGGTAAATCGAAAATCAGAGGATGTTGTCGTTACCGTTGTGTTTTAGCGGTACGTGTGTGAAAGTGAGTGCTAGAAAGTTAAAAGAACATTATAGTATCTGCATGCGGATCTTTTGGAGGTAACACACCACCACCTTCACCTGATTCTGACACAACCATATAAGTTTAGTATTTCAGTTGCCCCTCGAAACTTTTTTCTTTGTTCATTTTCACCACTAATGAAAAATGTGATTTATATTATTGTTTTTAAATTAGTTGTCCAAAAATTTAGTGTAATAAATGTATGGTGTAACAAAAGAAATATAAAGAAGAAAACGAAAGTGGAAACAGAAAAAGAAAAGCTGAAAAATGTTATTATCGATAAAATTCACGAGAGAGAAAAGGTTAAAAAAGATTGAAGCAAAAAGCTAATTATAAAGGTAGAAAATTAGAAAAAAAAATTGAAACACTAACAAAAATTCCTAAATCTAAACTAACTTGACCATGATACGGTCTTCTCAAGTTATCGTTAGATGATTTAGTATGTAAAAAACAGATTTTGCAAACTATCTAAGTATATATTGGATCGTTTAAAGAAATAAATACAAATAGTCTAGAGGTCAAGAAAATATATCGTCGTCTAAGATAATAACATTTTCTAAGTTAAGAAATATATTTTATGTTAGTTAACTTGTGGATGATTTAGAAAAACGTTTTTTTACATTGGATGACATAATGTTCTACGTAAGTTGGTCCTAGTTGAATTGTGCGCCAAAAGTTCTGTTATTCCAATTTTTTGTCTTTTTTCTAAATTTCTTGTTTATCTTCTCTATCATACTATGGTTCATATTGGGTTGGAGCGCAAACCACCTCTTCTTTCAATGGTTTGTTGTGGTTTAAATTTCGTTAATTTTTCTCTGATTCCAAGTGTTTATCTTCAGGGGTGAATATTTTTTCTCTGTTTCTCAACTTCTAATTGTGAATAGTTTCAGCAATCCTACGTTATTGCGAACAAAATATTCATCCATAATAATAAATACGAAAGTTTATCAATCAAAATCAATTCCACCATAATTATTAATAAAACTAAACAAACTAGTAATTAAGACATAATAAATAAGTACTACCCGCAATGTTAATAATAAAAAATAAGTTTAATTAAATTTCAAATTTCTCATAAATTTTATTATTTTCAATTGAGTTTTTATTAAAATTTGTTGTCTATTAACTATTTAAAATTTTTATATTTTCAACCTAACGTCTGTTATTCAATATTTTTCATTAAGTTGATGATTTAGTAGTTATTTTCTGACATATTTGTCTTCATATATTAATAATTGAGAGATGTTATTATTAATACAAGAAGATATTTTGGTTAATGAAACAAAATAAGTGATTTTTATTGCTTTTACTAAAAATATTTTGGATAACATGGAACTTTATTACTCATATTAATAGTATGGAATAATGCTTGATCATTGTAGGTGATATCATGAAAGTCATAAATAAACAATTCAATCTTATTATTTAACACATTTTAACGAAACCAATAAAATTTAATTGTCCTATTATGTTAACAACGGTATCATTTCATATTAATAAAAAAAACTTCATATTTATTAATACATGGAGACAAAAATAAGAAAATAAAATAACAATCATATCATTTATCTAACGAAAAAATTAAACAACAATCACTCATATATAAAATATAAAAACTTTAAATATTCAATAGAATAAATTTAAAAATATCCAAAATTTTCAAGGACTCAAAACTTAATTAAAACGAAAAGAAAATAATATACCGCTTATTCATATAACAAATTTATTCGATTATTTTTGTGTTTAGTAACTTGTAAGTGACAAAAAGCTACGATAAAAATAATATATATATATATATAATAGCTTTTTTATAATAACATATATGTAATCTCTAATATGATTTTTTAAATATTTGAAATGTGTTATCATCCATTCTCATAATTAATAATACTGATACACTATTATGTATGTTCAAGGCATAATACAGTAAATAAACTCAAAAGTTTGTTTTTTTCCTATTATACTAGTATACGGAATTTAATTAAGTTAATATGTTGAAAACTAATAAACATAATTATAATTTTTTTAATAAAGAATTAAATATTTTATAATAAAATAATTATGTAACCATCTAAAATATATGTTATATTAATAGCATTTTTAAGAAAAGTTACTTCTAATGTATTAAAAAAAAATCAAAAACCATATTAATTTATAATTAAAATATACTCACGTACTCAATCTTTATATTGAATGTTAAAGAGAAAATTTATATGCAATGTAATATATTACACAAATCTAATGAAAATTTGACCATGTAATATCTAAAGTTTAACAGTATAATTTGCTAAAAGTCGGACAATTTTAAGCCCCATATATTCAATATATATCAAATGCCACAAAAGGAATATAAACATTTACAAAGCTCAATAATAATATAATTAAAAAACTATTTAAAACTTAAAATAATTTATATTCAATAAAATATAACTTTAATATTTTATTTAATCTAACTTAAATAAGTTTTTACTAATTTTTTTTTAATTTCTAATATATATATATTAGTAAAGTGTGTTATTCTAAGGTTTTACTTGACATACGTTATTCCTAAATAAGTTTTTTTTTTTCATATATTTAAAATTTTCGTAGCAATATTTTCCTAAACAATTATTTAACATTTACATTCTTAATATATATATATATATATATATATATATATATATATATATATATATATATATATCATATATTTCTATAAATAATATTAAAATTAAATTAAAAATATGGAAAATACAAAAAACCATACTAAAAAAATGAACAAAGTTAAAGTCTCAATTTCCATTATTGATTTTGGCAAAAACTCATTAACTATCTTTGGAGAACCTAGATCCGAAGACTCTGTAATAAAAACTCTTAATTCTTAAAGACAAAGTTGCTCAAGTTTTGACAACCTGAGTTAAGCAATACAACCGCAGAAGCAAGATTCGTCACGTCAAAGGAATTCTCATGTGAAGAGAGAAAAGGACTCATGCTAGCTCACAAAAAAAAGGACAACTTCTTCGAAAAATACAAGAGTAAAATTTATTGATAGTATTTAAAAATTTACTGCGTTATTTTAAATACAATTACTTAAAGATAATTGAAAAGAACAAACAAAAGTGTTAGTATGGTTTGAAATATAACTAAAATATAATTCATGATATTTGGAAAATGAAAGAATGGGTGAAAAAACAAAATTTAAAGACAAGACTTGTAAAAAAGTAATAAGCAGATAATAAAGTATAATTTAGCTTAATTTATAATATATATATAAAAATTTTACATAATAGCTTACTTAATTTTGTAAAATTGATGTAAATTTAAGTTATCAGTGACTTGACAATTTTAATTATGTCTCTAATATATCTATTTCATTTTTGTGGCGCATATGTTGATAAATTTTTATATTAAATATAAAATTAATTGTTGTCGTCTCATACGTACCGTTATTATGGTAAAAGATTTCAGTGTCTTTATTAAATTACTAGAAACTCACCTAAAAATTGAATTAACTTACCAACCAAAACAACAAAGTATGTCTTGTTGACCTGATTCTCCATAAGTAGGTTTATGAACAGCAAAATATTATAGTGAAAGATCGTATACATGAATGATTAATGATAAAAAAAAATCAAATCCCTCATTTTCAAATTATAAAAATCTTATGTTTAAAGCAATACAATGAAAAAAAAGAAAGTGGATAAAGAACAATCTCATTCAATAATTTATTTTAGCCCATGAATTATAGCGTCTTTTTATGTGATGGTGACAACCGATTTAACATTTTTGAAGTGTCGTGTTTATGTTTTTTTTTTTTTTCTATACTGGAATTTAACATAAACTCTTTCATTCAACACAAAAAAAGTTATATATTTTTTTCAATTCGAACACAATCATAAATAGAATAAGTTCGTCACATAAATTATTTTTTTACAGAATAAAAAAATAATTAAATCACGTTAATTAACATTTCAACATAATTATGAATAAATTCAACGCACAATTTAGTGTTTTTTTCAGCTGACCCTCCATCTTTCTCCTTCATGTCTCCACCGTCCAAGGGACAACTAATTTAAATTTGTCAGTGAGGCAACCTACATGAACAGTGAAATTTAACTTCCTTATAATAGATTTTAATGAGAGGATAAACATGACAAAAAAAATTAAAAAACCAGCAAACTACTTAAATAAAATTAACACTCAAAATTATTTAATTAATATTATAAAATAAGAAAATAGTTATAGTTATGCTTAATTAAATTTCTATATTGAACTAATTTTAATGTTCCAAAGATTTCAATAGTTTGAGGATTAGTGATTAATTTCTGGCTCAAAGATATCTCATGCAAAATAATATTTTTAAGCGCTATATTTAAAAACATGTTTAAGTATGTAACATTTTTTTTTTCAATTTATACCTTCAGTACTATGATGAAAGTCTTTCTCCATCATCTCCTTTTCATACTATTCTGCTTATTTTCAATGAGTTTATTATTCTAATATAATTATATATTTCTTTTTAAGAGATAAAAACTTGCTGAACAAAACTTATGATTAACCAAAAAAAATATTTGTATGCACTATAAGAAAATTATTAATACGTCTTATTTTATGTTTAATAACTAATTCAACGACTAATTTTTCAAAAACTTAATCAAATAAGCTAATTTAACAACATTTAACCAAAGTTTATAAGTTATCATTTTTTTTCTTCAAATACAACTATGGGTTATTAAAATTTTAAATTTAAACGAAAGTATTAATAAATATCTTAATATCATAATTTAAGAAAAAAAACATTTTTATCAATTTAATTAAAAATTATATATTAAATTTTATAATTTTAATACGATAAACATATTTTGATTAAAAAAGAAAAAGTTTTATTTTTAAAGACACTGACTAACACTTCCAATTTAATTCACTCCTACCAAATAAGACACTAACCTGCTAGGGGGGGCTATAGGCATTATCCAAAGATGGCCATAAACTTAGTTAAAGCATTTCATGCTTCTACTTTAGGATATTGATTTGCTTTCCCTGCTTTCCAAATATGACCATATAAAAGTTCATTGTATATTTGCACGCTTATAATACCCCTACTCTAGGACACTGATTTCTTTACCCCACTTTCTAATATGTTCATCATGTGATTGATACGTGTAGCCTCGGATCATCCCTGCTAACTAGCTTCGTTCTCTTCATTAATTGTTTCTAAATATACATATTCGGCCACTCCTCCAAATCAAATCAAATAAGTTTCAAACCAAACTCAATTATATCAATCTATCGCATAACAATACCAAGCAATTTTTTAATCATTATGATCCTTGTCCAACCCCAGCATATATAAAATGTGTAAGATTGTAATTGCTGCATTGTGAATAAAGGAGCAAATCTATATATCTCTACATCTGCATAATCTACATTTTACAGCACTAAATACACCAAATATTAAAGGCTGTTATGAATTAATAATTCATGACCTAGTAATCTTCAAAGTAACATATAGTCATCAATTCCTTATTTGCCGTTGAAAACTTTGTCCTTTCATGCACGCACATGCTCCCATTCCTTGCTACTAGACTATAGTGTTACCCATTATCCAAAGGACAGAAGCTTTGTTTTAGATCTCAAAATCAAATAATCATAAACCGTAAGCATATGTGATTATTTTGTCCCTTAAGGAACATAGTTTTGTGGGGTGTCAAAAGTTAATCAATATATATATATATATATATATATATATATATATATATATATTTGTCTTAAACGCAACGACAAATGTTAACGTATATAAAGCACAATATTGTCATGTCAACCTGTTGCTTGCTTAATTTGGAAGAAAATGGAATCAGAAGGTGAATGTGACCAGGTTTGGCTTACACATGTTAAAGGAAAATGTTGTCAAAGGAGAGAGAATTCCCTCTATCAAATATTAAGGTTAAAAATTACTCAGTTATCCACGGTTAAAGAAACTTTAACTTTAT
>Ga0209700_106294_pt1 | contig 18602 bp, 10 predicted proteins | sample SiratroredBW_FD_187528 | JGI IMG/M metagenome (GOLD analysis project Ga0209700, IMG submission 187528) | Root nodule microbial communities of legume samples collected from California, USA - Siratro red BW (SPAdes) (version 2) | ecosystem: Host-associated > Plants > Roots > Nodule | place: USA...
AAAAAAAAAAAAAAAAAAACATTATGGTGTAAAATTGCAGCCAAAAATGGCTGAACAACAACATGTGATGTAATCCTTATTTCTCATGTCAATCTTTGAATGACTCAGCATTTTATTCTACCAAGGAAATGAAACTGTTCACCTAATTCTGTGAAGTGTATAAGAATGTATTTGATATGCAAGGAAGAACAATAAAAAAAAAAAAACTATATGATAATGGTACACTTGTATTATAATATATTTGATGTATGCAGAAGAACGATAAAAATAAATTAAGTGATAGTAATATACTTGTATGATTGAAGAACTATAAAGAAAACTGATGATGGTAATATACTTTCCGTGTTGTTTACGATCGAGTGAAATTTACTAAATTTTGCAATATTAAGTTGGTCACATTTTTATTTAATAAATTTTACTCGTGATTTTATAGTTTTGAATAAAATTTAACAAATAATAAAATATCTTAACGAAATTGTGTTAGAATTTAAAGATTGTTATTATGACTCCTCAAAAATAACTAGTTGAGAGGTTATAGGTCTGATGACTTTTCAATGTCGTCTATTATTATTGATGGATTGTCAATTATATTTAAAAACTTAACCAAAGCTAAATTTGAATTTCCTGATTAATTTTCAAGAATTAGCTTCTTTTTAGATAGTTATTTTTTTAACATAAAGTTTAAAAAGTTGTTAAATATGATTACCTTTTTAAAATATAATTGTATTTAACTAAATTATAATATTTATTTATATTAATATATGGAATTTTGAAATAGGACAAAAAAAAGTTGCGAAAGCATGCATGCAGGTATTTGGCAATTTTAAGCTTTAAAGGAGGTTTAAACATAAGTGATATATGTTTCACCAACCAAAGGCTATAAGGTACCTTTAGTTCCTGAGTCTTTATCTTTTTATAGGTTCCAACGTCAATCACTGGGTACTTTCCATGCTTGACCTTCATGTAAAAGGGACCCTCATTGGGTCTTCTAACCCCATATTTTGTCATATCACCGTAAACCATGGTGCTCAGCATCACCATCAACGAGTCCACGCTGCTCAACCACAAATACTTCAACAGAAACAACCCTAGACTCACCATTCCCCTTGATAGAAAATGAACCTGTTCCTTCCATTATTGTTCAATAATTTGCACCATATTAGAATGCGTAACAAGCAAGCCATAACTCACTGTTTATTTAAGTCAACACCAGATCTAACGAAATCCATTATCACCATTATAAATATCTCTACTTTTCACATCAATTCACAACCAATGCAATACAAGAGCACAACAAAGTCAAATTAACAAGCTATCGTAAACACTTTATACCAAGGTCGTGAAAATGACTCTTGACTTTTAAGTCGTTTTTTATCTTTATTCTAAAATTATCATTAATTATTAACAAATATATTAATGCATTGATATAAAGATTGGTTGTAGTATGACTTAATAATTTATCATCAACATTTAAATTAAAATAGAGTTAGTCTAAAAGCAAGTCTACTCAAATTAAAGCTTTGGGTCCACTAAATTTTTTAATGAAATAAATAATGTCAAGTATTTTTGACGAAAAAAATCTAACATAGTAACATGTTTGTTAAAAAAATCTCATCTTTTAAAGCACCTAGTTAGCCATCTGATTCTTGTAAGAGACTATTTACATTGACTTAGAAACAAGTAACCTTAGTACAATCGAAAAACACCAACATAAGCTGTTTATGGAAATACTATAATGAAACGAAATAGGTAAACGAAAGAGTGAGATCAAAGTTACAAACTCTCTACCCAATGAAGTAATAAGGATTATATTTGTCTAGAAATAGCTTTGATAAACGTTTCTTATCTTATTTTTTTGGGTTTTACTTGCTTCTTTTACTTTCACTTTTTTCTATTTCTTGTTTTATTAGCACAATTGTAGTTTCTCTTCCAAAATTATGATAATAAAGAATGCAATATGATAATAAACCATACTAGTATTTTAATCATAAAATATAAAAATTATTTCTTCCCAACTAAACAACACGCATTTTTTTAACTTATTTATCCTGGATCAAACAAATTTAATCTCCAGTCTAGTTTTTGAATTTTTTTTTCTCCAAACCAACGTAGTGCTAAAATATGTATCAGAATGAACCTGTTTTCTTAAGATCACAATTCAATTTATGAAAAAAAAAAAAGGAATTGTGATCATAAATATTTTGATACCAGGTTAGTTTAGGGATCTTTTTTATTGGATATTTTGGGGAAAAAAAACTATAATTCTATCCTGTTTCTCCTCTCTCTCTCTCTCTCTCTCTCTCTCTCTCTCTTTTTTTTTTTTCTCTCCGTTCCTTCTAATTATTTACTCTTTGAAAAGGAGGCTAACTAAGCATAATCTCGTATCTTAAAACATGCATTCATACTATAAACTTGTTTAACCTTAATAATCCAACAAAAACATAAGACGATAGATATGGTGATTAACTATAAAATTACCGGGCTTCTAACGAGAATGGAGGTTTTGGCACCATGGTTGACAAGGTCCAAAGCGATCTCCATGCCAGAATTCCCAGACCCCACAACAAGAACGTGCTCGTCTTTGAACTCCTTCCCTGAAGAAAACCTAGTGGAATGAATCACCTTCCCAGGGAAACTACTCAGCCCTTCCACCTCCGGCACGAAGGGATCGCTAGTTTCCCCAGTAGCCACCACCAGGAATCTCCCGCAGTACTGCTCCACCTCGCCGGAGTCCCCATTCCGAGCCTCCACCTTCCAGCAGCGGCGGGCGTGGTCGTACTGGGCGAGCTCCACCGTCCTCCGATAGAGCGGCGCGATGGCGAAGTGGGAGACGTAGTCGTTGAGGTACTGGAGGAACTGGTGCTTGGGAACGTAGGGAGGGAAAGAGCGTGGAAATGGCTTGTGGGGAAGCTGGCAGAAGTGCTTCTTGAGATGAAGGTGGAGACGGTCGTAGGAGTATTTCTTCCAAAGAGAAGCGAAGCAGTCTTCTCTCTCGAGGATTATGTACGGAATGGAGTGCTTGGTGAAACATGCGGCGGCGGAAAGGCCGGAGGGGCCTGCTCCCACCACTATCACTCTCTCAACCATCTCTTCCATCTGCATTCTCACTCTCTGTTTCTGATCTTAGTTGTTTCTGCTGCCTCAAATGCTTTCGGGCTCCATCTGCTGCAAGGTAATATATATATATATGACATTTTTCCTAATTTGTGAATTAATATCCAAAATTAACAAAAAGATATTTATTTATCAAAATAAGCAAATTTGGTCAGCTAGATAAATATGATTTCAGGTGAAACAAAATTAATATAGAGAGGATTTCAATTAAAAACATTAATTCAAATAATTTATCTCTCTCTAATATTCTTTTAATTATTTCACATAATGTTTGTTACGTGCAACAATTAACAAAATATAATAATAATAATAATAAATAATTAACAAAACTGTAACATGAATCTTAAAACATTCAAATTTATTTTAAATTAAAATAAAATAACACAATAATAATAATAAAAAAAAATTAATTAAATTCATACAAATTTAATTTAAATAATAATAATTATTAAATTCACTTATTGTAATAAATAGTTAATATTATATTATTAAATATTTTTTTATAAAAATTATTATATTATTATGACAATCATTATTATTGTTATTATTTTAATTAAATTTGTCATAATATTATTATTATTTCTTAGAAAATAATCATTATATTATTATTATCATTATTATCTCTAAATATTATTATTATTATATTTTAATTTAATTTGTATGAATTTAATTATAATTATTGTTTCAATAATTATTATTATCATTTAAATTAAATTTGCATGAATTTAATTAAAATAATTCTTCTTATTATTATCATTATGTTATTTTGTTTTAATTTAAAAGAAATTTGTATACTTTAATTTTCTTGTTATAGTTTTTTTAATTATTATTATGTAATTATTATTATTATTACTTTTTTTGTTACTTGTTAAAATAATAAACATAGTGTTAAATAATTAAAAAATGATGTTTTAATTATTTTTATGTAATTATTATTATTAATTTTTTTTGTTAATTGTTAAAACATAAAAAACATAGTGTCAAATAATTAAAAAGAAATAATTTTAATTAATGTCTTTAATTGAAATCACAATATGTCACTTTTGTTTGACCATTTTAAAATCATATTTATCTAAGTAGCAGAATTTGCCTATTTTAATAAATAAATATTTTTTTAACCATTTTAGATATTAATATAGAAAAGTAGACCAAAATAAAAAAAAACTATATATATAGAGCTTTTATATTAACTCATTTGAAACATAATTATGATTTAACCAAATAAACAAAACTATTAATAAATTAATAGTGATTAATAGGGTATCATAATTTGATATTTAACAAATTTTTACCATCACTTCTCAAAAACAAGTTCTTACATAGTTGTTAAAATTATTATAAAAATAAAATTTTATATTTATAAAGAAAGAGAGAATAAAAAGTAAAATGATGATTATAAAGTGATTGTAAAATTTTGTTAGGTGTAAAAATATCATAATCTTTTAAATCTAGAAAATAATCTTTTTGATAACTGTAACGAGTATATTATAATTTACTTTTTAAGGTATTATAGTTATTATGAAAAATAAAACTTTGTATTTTTGAAGAAACAAAAATAATAAAGGATAAAGTGATAGTTATAAAATAGTTGTAAAAATTTATTAAGTGTCAACATATCATTCCTTTTAAAATCTGTCAAATTAGAAAAAAAGAAATAAATTTTTTTTGTACCAAAGATTCCTTAATTGACTATAAAAAATATTTTAAAAAGATAGATGCCGCCTTGAAAGAATTTATTTTATTATAAGTGTTGAAAAAATATTAAAAAAAATCACTTAAGAATGATACAATCTAAAAAAATATTCAAAGTTAATGAAAAGTAAAAAAAAAAAAAAAAAATTAAAAAAAAAAAAAAAAAAAAAAAAAAATTAAAAAAAAAAAAAAAAAAAAAAAAAAAAAAAAAAAAAAAAAAAAAAACACTAAAAAAAAAAAAAAAAAAAAAAAAAATAAAAAATTAAAAAAAAAAAAAAAAAAAAAAAAAACATTTAAGAGATTAGCGAAAAGTAATTACCATTCAAAATAATAGTTATAAAATACAATATGAAAAAATATACTTAATTAGTTATCCAAAACTATGATGTTAAAAAGAAAAAGATAGTCATACAAAATAACTAAAAATAGTTACAATTCAAATAATACTCATTAAAATTTGGAGCATTAGTTTATGTAATAGAATTTATTAGATGATAAAAACTGGACTTAATCTACATAAAAATATATTTATTAATATTTTGTTTCTTTTGTTTTTTTCATTTCATGTTATTTACTTGAAACTAATTTATTAAGTGACTGTTTGCTTTTAATGTATTAAAAGAATACTTTGTAGTTACTTATACATATAATTAACAAAATATTTGACATAGAGAAACTATGTGAAAGTTTTTCAACATTTGGGATTATAATTTAGAACAGGGGTACTGCATTATTGAGCATGTTGATCCTTAATCAAGTTATCTTCAAAGGAAAGAAATAAATGACAAACACGTTTGCTTATGAGAAACGTAAGTTGTGCGTTTGAACTTTTTGAAACAACATATATGACATTAGATGGTTTTCTATGCAAATATGTGATTTAAACTTCCAAAGTGTCACACTTTAATTCTCATATAGCTTTTTAAGTTATAAGTTGAAAATAAGATAAAAGCAAACCATTAGTGTGGCCCAATTTGAACAGTATAAAAATGGAAATTGTTTATATAACGTTATAATTGATCCGATAGTGATATAATGGACAGTTAAATTATTTATATAATAGTTTTTATCATTCTATATCATATAATTATTTTGCTTATCATTATAAGGTTAATCTCTTTAAAATAAGAGTTGAATTGAATTGTGAATATATTTTTTTGCCATAAGAGGGTTAACGACACTTCTCAACATCTTTTTATCAATTATGTAATGCTACGGAAGTGTGGAGTGCTTGTGAGAGGTGGATTGAGATAGTGTGGCATGAGTCTATGCCTCATTATTATCATTTTTATCTACCAATATTAACAACCAATTATGGAAAGTTTTATGGGTGGCTATTGTGATTGAGACATGAGCTCTTAAAAATAAAGTGGTTTTTAGAAATGGAGTTGTGGACAGTATGAAGATCTTTAGCCTTGCCCAGTTCAAAGGCTAGTATTGGCTAAAACATAGAGTTAAGAGAACTCAGTTTACTTATTCTGGTTGGATCTTATGCCCTCTACATTGTTTAAAATACTTAAGTGGTTGTAATGTTTTCACTTGTTTTTCTGACCTAGATTGAGATGTGCTTGTAGGTAATTTTATAGGTACAACGAATGGGATCTTTCATGGTAAATTATGACAAGCTTGCATATGATATGTTTAGATTATGTATAAGATGGAGAGATCATAGATTTGTAGATTCGTTATTATGTGAATGTTTATTTGTACTTCTCGTTGGTGTAACACTTTTGTGAGTTGTTATGTTGTCTGTAGGTATAAGTTCAGTATACTTTCTAAAATGTTGTATACAAATTGAGATACCATTTAAGTACTTCATATTTATATATTTATTTATTTTTAACTATTAAAAAAATATAATTATTTTACTAGTTATTACATATTGGAACTCTTACCGACCATGTATATAATATATCGCACAATTAACATATTGATTTAGTCGTATTAGATATTCACCAGGCAAGAAGATGTGAACTAGGAATAAAGTTGTTATCGTTCTGGAAAAAAAGAAAAAAACTGATAAACAATAATTGGTACTTTCTAGACAAATTACCAATAGTGATAGAATTAACTCCAATAAAGTTCAAACACGAATAAATATTAAAAAAAAATTAATTTCTAGATAGTAGTATACTTCCCACTTTTATTTTTTTCCTAAGTGCATGAGAATCAAAATAATCTAGAATTCTATACAAGCTATCTTAACCTGTCTTCCCTGTACGGGAATTTCAATCATATTACTTTCTTTTCATATTTTATGTGACTTTTTTTTATAAAATTTATTATAAATAAATTATTTTACCAATGAAGATATAAATTCCATGAAATATTTATGAGAAAAATTTTAGTTGGGTTGGCTTTTTGAATGTTTACCTTACAGTGTCATATTTTATAGAAATGCTAATGAGATATATTAATTTTTAAACTTGAATTATTTTCACATGAGTTCGGTACTTATATTCTTGGATGGAAGAGTTATTTCTATTTTTAATTAATTCCATTCAACAAACCACCATTGAATATTATTCAATTAGTTTAAGCTGCTTTTATGTACCATTCCTCTTATTTTATTTACTAAAAAAAAAATAGTAAATGAAGTAAAGGAAAAGAGCATTTTCCATTTTCCATGTATGATAGCAATCAAGAAAAATAATGTCTTTATTCTTTGCTTTCTGTTAATTAGTTTATGCATTTTGTGTGTTACTTTTTTATTATAAAAGTAGAATTTAAGTTTAAACAAATGTTTTGGATGCAAAACTTACTTTATTAAACTAGTTTAGCGTGTTAAGTTAGATTTAAAATCTGCTTTCTCAATATGATATTAGATATTAATAGTCTATTCTAATAAGAAATCTTTTCTTACTAAATTAATTTTGTGAGAAGGTTCATAATTGTAGACACATTGTGTGAATATTTTTACGTGGCATAAACCATACGTTCCATGGTCCCCATACATGACTAACTTGGAAGGTGTTTGTTAGATCATAGAAACCTTTAGTTTTCACTGGTTAAGATCTTGTTCTTAACGGACACACCAACAATTAATAATCTTCATACCTAAAAAAGTTACCATGAAAGCAAGTGTCTCCTACAGAACATGCTAGTAACTAAAAGCAAACTGATGCTTCTTGCTGGCTCCTTTATAAGCAACCCTAAAACTAAAAAGTGAAGCAATCTCGATGCTGCTTGCATCTGAAGGTTTCTATATCTTGCTGTTAATTAACTCAGTCCCTCACAAACTGGCACGCATGCTGGAATTTCAACCTCCCCAATATTGTCCCAACCTATTAATTCACTCTTAGCTAAATTCAAATAATCACCAATTCAAAACCCTTCTTCTTCAAAACACAACCCTCATTTTCTGATCTATTTTTCTTTTCTGGTTAGGCTTTTCCGAGTTTATTCAACCAGAAACTAATAGTTTATGATGAGTTATTGTTATTATTTCGACAAATTTTCATACTCACTACAAATTGAAAAGGGATTTTTCTTATATGGACTTTTTTCACAATGCATAAACTATTTAAAAGTATACACTTGAAATTACTTTAAATTCGTAGCATAATATCACAAAATTAAGAGAATCTCAAGATGTAATTTTACATATTTATAGCTTAAATATGGCGTTTCTTCCTTATTGCAATTTTTTATGTAGAAAAAAATAAAGTCAAAACTCAAACTCAAAACACACATTGTTTGATTATCAAAAATATTTTGCAAAACGTTATTACTCATAATACGTAACTGGTGCTCTATTATGAAAAGCAGTTGTGAAATAAATGTAGGTAAAATAGTAAGCGTGAAGAGATATTTTCTTAATTTTTTTTATAATTTTTCATGTGTGACATATCATCATTTCAGAATTTAATGGACCAAAAGATCTGAAAAATCGAAAAGTTTAATAGGAAAATGCGAATAAAGAAAATTGGAAATAAATTATTGACAAATTTATTTGTTTAATTTAATTAAGGTAAAGAGATTTGTTAATTAGTGGAAAAAACTTGAATTTTATGATGGGGAATATTCTTTTTACATCCATATAACAACTTTAAAATAATAATAATAATAATAATAATAATAATAATAATAATAATAATAATTAGGCTATTTTATTAAAATATAAAATTATTAAAATGAGTTCTGAAAGCAAAAAATTCATCAGGTGTGGAGCAATTACGGTCCTTTATGAAGAAAAGAAAATGTCGTAACGAGATTTGACGAAAAGGGTGGATCTATCTTTTCCAGCTTTTTAATCCTTTGCTTTGATTGGTAGTTAGGTTTCTGTTTAAGGCAACCTAACCTAGGAACTCAATTAATGAATGCAAACCAAATAAACGTTGTCAATGTCATGTTCACAAATTTAATCGTCATGCGTACAAATCCATTTACCCCTTCAACGTCCCAATTGCATTCTCACGTTTGCGACCAAAAAAATAATATTGTTAAGAATTTTATGCTATACCCAATTAGAAATATCATGTCACGACTTTACTAATTTTCACAAAAAGTTACTAAAAATCATAGTTACTATAACTTTTGATTGGTTCAAAAAATATTTTTGACCTTGTTTTTCGTAGTGATAGTTGAAAAAAAAACGGTTCTGCAAGATGAATTAATGGCGGTTCAGCATCAATAATTGGAGTTATTTACTAATGTAATTATTTTAGACATTTATTGAATAGAAAAAAATATTTTATTACAAAACTGGTAAATTATTTTAGGAAGAATAATTTTGAATTGAAGATTGTTTTAAGGCAATTGCTTTCTGTACTATACAAACTCTACTTAACAAATTTTTAATTTCTTAATAATATTTTTATTATTATTTTTTAATTTATTTATTAAATAACTTTTTTTTCTGAACACAGGCTAAATTGAATCACATTACAACCAACTTAAAAAGAAAGTTCACGTTTCAACTCAAAAAGTTTCTTTAATTTTAAATTAATAAAAATTCAATTAAATACATTATTTTTAAATATTTAGTTTTGTGATAACAAATTCGATTAAATATATATATATATATATATATATATATATATATATATATATATATATATTTCTTAATATTTATAAAATTGAATTTATTAATTGTCAAAAAGTTTGTTATATTTATGAAGATAATTTGTTATTATTTATCAAGATTGTTTGTTAATATTTTATTCGTATAAAAATTATCAAATGTATCACTGTTCTATCTAGATATTTTAACAATAAAATATCTAATTTTAACAAAACTAATGAAAATAAAATAACTATTAATATACAATTGATTACTTTGTACATTATACAAAATTTTGTGTATTATACAAATTGTTACATGCATTTATAATTTTTTAAAATACTGAAATTATCCTTAGTATTTATAAATTATTATTTTTTTATCTTCTTTTATTTATCTTTTTACAATAAAAATATGTCCTATGATTTTTGTTATTTTTTTTAACATCATTTTCTATATAAAACCGTGAAACTTAAGCATCTTACAATTTGATTAAGTATAATAAATAATACTAAAGAAAAAAAATAGAGAGAAACTAAGAAAAAAAACAAAAATACAAATCTTATTTTATTAATTCAAAATTAGGAAAACCTTTTAAAATATACATGTGATAGAGGAAGAGAGATGTTAACTTTTTTAATAAGTGTAGAAAGAGAAAAAAGATTATTTAATAAATAAATTTAAAAATAAAATAATAAGAATATTATTGGTATATTAAATATTTGTTAAGAGTAAAAAGTGATTTGTATTGTACATGAATCAATTGCCTTGTTTTAAACTGAAGTCACCACATCAATAACTACTTCAACAAATTTTCTTTTAACTTTTTTCTAAAATCATTTTCAATTAAATGACTTTTACAAAAATTATGAAAACAATGACAACAACGATATGGAAAGCTCACATAGAGAGTTAATGATAGTTAAAAAGGAAGAGGATGTGTTGGAAGAAATTCAACCCCCAAAAGAAGGATTCTCGACCAGCAGGTTTAGATGTAAAAGCAAATCCAGAAAGAAAAAAAAAAAAAAAAAAAAAAAAAAAAAAAAAAAAAAAAAAAAAAACACTTGAGAATCATTATCCTTTATAATTTTTCACTTTTTTTTCTTCTTCAAGATAAAGCAAAAAGGAAAAGATTCTTGGATAATCGGGATGGATATGGAAAAGGAACTATTTCTTAGGTTGGATTTATTTAACTTGTCATCTTTTTGAAGGATTGAAATGGAAAACACAAATATCCAATGAACTTTTTTTCTTCATGTTCTAAAAGGCTTATATAATCCCTCAACTATTAAAATTATATAAAGTCTGCATAAAGTCCAATAGAGTATCAATACAATGTTTCATTCCCGTAAATTAAAAATAAAAATTGCGTCTCATTAATGTCATGCCATTCTCTTAAATTTTAAAAGAAAACATCTCAAGTCATCTAGCTAAACACGACTTTAAAAAAAAATTATCAAAATCCTAAGATAACTTCAATTTGAAGAAAGTCTTTCCAATCTAATTCTGAACTGAGGTCATTGTATGGGATACAACTTATTCAATCTAAAATTATTTCCCATATAACGATTTACCTATTTTTTAATAAAATAATTTTTTACCTAATTCAATAAATGTGTAAAAGAATTACACCAATATGCTAAATAACCCGCAAAAATTGCTACTATCTAAATAAAATATGTAGGAAGAGGAGGAATAAGTCGGGAACTAATCAGAACTAGTGCCTTTAAAGGTAACGTCAAAGGATGAATTCTACTACTACTTTATGAGCTTTTTTATTTCATAAAATATTCCAATTTTTTTTTTTGTTTGTAACATTTCCTCTGGGATGTATGTTATAATATTGTTTGGATAATTAAACAAGGTTAATTGTAGATTGCAAAAAAAGAAAGATATCATCATGGTTCCAACCCCTATAGTCCTATTATGTCAAGCGAATACAGAACTAGGCGTGTGTAAATTTCAGTTCGTATGAGACTTAAATATAAATTGTATTAACGAGGTAAGAGGCTAAAAAATGGAGCACATATTATTACAATAATGAAAAGAAAAATAGAAGAGAAAAGTATAGGATATAATAGTAACTAATTTATTACTAGTACAAAATAATGACTTTAAATTAAGTTGTATTATATGATAATGTGTTTATATTATAAAGATATGGTGGAATAACAATATTTACTCCTTTATCTTCTTCTATTGCATTGTCTCTATCATAACCTTGGGATGCCTCCTACTGACCTGACGTTTTGCTTCCGTTGCCGCCATTAATGAGTCCACTTGGCTTTGTATCATCGCCATTGCCCCACCACTTTTCCTTCCATTTTTGGTTGTCTTTATTCAACTAAATTCTCTTGTAATTTATAGTTTATGATTTCATTCAAAATTCACTATTATCTATGATTTGATATTGTGTTCTGAATAATTTTTAATATGTTTTGATTGTAGTTGACTGTTAATAGTGAGTAAAATACACATAAAATATTACAAAAATGTTTAATTAAGACAATAAAAACAGTTTAATAACTACCTGACCATAATAAACATAATTTTTATGTTTCTTTGACCACATGTAATACCTTATATACCTATCTTATATAGTGTAAGAAGGGGAAAAACTTGTTACAGAAGAACTCATAAATTGATGTTAATTGTAAAATATAGCACTTGACATACCAACATTATTGTTTCTCCAACTAAGTACACGGTGTAGTTGGACATAATAAATCAAACGGTTTGTTCTAGTTGACACAAATCCCTTTTCTTTCTTTAAGGAATTAACGAGACAATATCATTTGCTACGCTTTGGGCCTCAACCTTAGCTCCATAGAATCCTCTTCTTCCCATTCCAACGCAATACAAACCCTTCTTACCCTTCCATTGATTTACCAAACAAGGAAAACCATCCTCGTTCAGAAGATCATCACCTCCCTGTTCAAAACAAATTAATATTACAACTAACAAACTAATAAAAAAGTATAACAGATGGCAAATATAACAGACAAAAAATAGGTAAACCAGAACAGCAGATAATATCAGTATCAATATGATACATGTACCTTGAGCCATTTTTGGGTTGTTCTCTTGAAGCCTGTGCAGAAAATAATTGAATCGAAAGGGAGCGATTTGCCATCTCGGAACACCACTTCGTTGCCTCTTATACTTTCTATTTCAGTCGGCAACACCTACATATATGTTGTTGTATAAGATGGCCGAGAACACAAATAAAATTTAATTAGGGAGATATAAAATATTATTGTCTTTTTGGAGTTTTCGATAAATTGTGCAAGTCTTTTAAGATATAATAGAAATTTTTCGGATGATATTAAGATATCAGATCTAGCAAGTAAGCTCTTTTATGAGCAAAATAATCCACAGAAAAAAATTAAGAAAAAGAAAAGAGAAGTGAAGTTGTGATTTTTGGAGAAGGAAAAGTTTTTATTTATAGAAGACGGAAATCCTGTAGTGAGCGAGCAGTTTTGAACCGTGAAGAGTGAGGAACAAAGGGGAAGAAAACGGCTTGCTGCTTCAACGCACGTCCCGCTGCCCTCAACTTTCGAAAATGAGAGAACTTCAAACCGCTACCCTCAACATTTGAAAATGAGAGAGCTTCAAACCGTATGAAGATCTCGTCTCTTCTGCAAGCGAAGCCACGATTTCAAAGCTTCTGAAAGACGCGGAGGAGTCACGAAAAAACCGTCGCAGATCTGGGTTCGAACGTGGTCATTCGGATTCTAGGTTTTGCGTTGCACCCCTTTTCTGATTTTTCAATACTTCTGTTTTTCACAATAATCCCCCACATATTATGAAATGTTAAAGAAGAAAGAAAGAAAATAAATATTGGGTCTCATATAAGATGTAATGCATCAGAGCTGGTATAACAAGCTATATCAACGAATCCTAGATCTATGAATTTAACCCACAATGTAGTTGGTATAACAAACTATATGAACCAAGACACTTAGTATGTGTTAGAGGTTTATCAATCATAATACACCCCCACAATTCTTGTTGTTATCGTTGTGTTGTGTTGCGCCTAATAGGCTATGTGCATGCCCGATATTCATGAGTGTTCTAGATATCTTGCCAAGATCTCATGCAAGCGGTCCCACTTGACACTCATATACGTGATTTCATCAAGTATATGTTGTAAATTATACACCGCACGTAAGAGATATAAAAATCATTAAAACTTTGTTATTAGCTAAAATTCTTACACTACATGGAATTTTAATGACAAAGTTTACCTTCTCAATAATACAATATCTAGCACTTTCACACACATTATAAAAATGGACAAATTGATTTTAAATCAATTTTTGTGCTAGCAGAACTATCAAGTGGTCTGTTTTTACCCATATGAACCTTATTCATGGGATCTCTAATCATAAAGGTTGGGTTTCCATCACTTGTTTGTTTGTAAGTGGCTTGAGTCTCTTTCCCCTCTATGTTTCTAAAAACATTTTCCTCCCTAGAGGTTTTGTCAGAGAATCAGCCAAATTTCATTATGACTTAACATAATCAATGAAAATTTTTCCCCACTTTAGCAGTTGCTTTACCAAATTATGTCTCAATTGTATATGTCTATTTTTTGCATTATAAGTTTTGCTTTTAGCTATAACCATTGCTCATTGGCAATCACAATGCATTGATACAGATGGGACTGGTTTCATTCCTAACGAAATGTATGCTAAAAAGTTTTTCAATCACTTAGCTTCACTTTCAGCCATTTCAAGAGCAACAAACTTTGATTTTAACCCTTTTAAATATAACCATAGTTTGAATTATGGTTATATTTAAAATGTTATTTTATTATTCTACTATGTTTTTTCCTAACTTCTTTTTTATGTAGAAAGAGTATGGGTGAGATTTGGAACAAGAGCAACTCATCAGATCCATTTTTGAGACAAAAGGTTCCCGCATCATAAAAAATGCAATGAGCAAAGTTAGAAATGGTCAAGATAAGGGGACATGGATTCCACCACTTATTCGAGAAACCTTGAACCAATATTGGTGTTCTGCAGAATTCTAAAACAGAAGTGTCATTGTCAAGGCAAATCAGACTGTTGATAAGGGAGCCTCAGCCTACTATGGTGGTTCAATATCTACTGGAGCTCACTTTGGCAAAATGGTAATTTTATTTTTGTTATGTTTTTATATATTTAATTTAAATATGATATATTGAACTTAGACATTTAATCTTATTTTTCATTAAATTTATGTAAACTAAGGAGCTTAAACGACAAACAACTGCTTGGGAGGTTGTAGAGAAAACAAAAAAATTAAAGACTGGACAATGGGTCAATGATAAGACCCGTGAGCTTGCGGTATGCTTAAACTTTGAGTTATAGTTTAATGTTTATTATATGTCTTCTTCACAATAATGACATTTGACTTAATTTTCAGGAGAAATATAAGAAGCGTCGGGAAGAAGCCCAACAACATCTAATGGGTGAAGACTCATCTTCTCAAAAATCTCCTGTTGCCTCCATTGATGATAATGAAATATACTTTGATGTTGTTAGAGGTGGAAATAAAAAAAGGGAATGTGTATGGGCTTGGTGCATTGAGCAAAAGGTTTACTTTTTCTAAAACTGTTGACTCTACTACAAATCAACCTTTTGTAGTCCATCAAATAGAAGAAATGCACAAAATTGTTCAAAAGTTAAATGCTGAACTTATGACAAAGCATACCAAGGAGCAGACACTTGAAGAAAAAGGTGGAGTAATTGATAACAAGTCATGAGCAGATGAAAACTCGTCTTCCAACATATTCAAGTGAATAATTTGATGTCAGGTCCTTCAAATCCTACTCCCGATGAACATCATAGAGAAGACCACACTAGAGATGATAGTGCAAATGAGAATTAATTATATGATGAATTTTATAATACATTGGACTATTTTTAATTTGCTTACAACACTTTACATTACTTTTCATTATGTAATATGTTTATACTACTATTTTTTATGTTATGTGTTGAAGTTCATTATTCAATAGTATGATTAAAATTTGAGTATTTATGAACATGTTTGAAAATTGTTTGTAAACATGTCAAAATAATTTGTAAAAATAAGTAATATTTAGCCACCAAATTTTTTTAATTTTAGCCGATTTAGCTCCCGAAATTTATTTCTCTTTCATCACTGAATTAGTCACTAATAAATATTTATATTTAGTCACCGCTTTAGTCATCGAAATTCCTTTCAATTTAGCTATCGATTTTGCTACCGAAATTTATTATATTTTAGCCACCGAATTAGCCACTAATAATTATTTTATTTTAACCACCACTTTAATCATCAACTTTTATTTTATTTTAGCTACCAATTTAACGACAAATATTTTACAAATTTTCGATAGCTAAATTCGTCTCTAAAAAATATTTAAGACCAAACATTTTATCACCAATTTTAGGACCACATATTCAATCGTATCTATCAAAAATTCAATGTCTAATAATTTGGCAATTAAAGTTTTTACCACTATTTATTTTCGTTATTTTGATAATTAGTATATTTTGTCACCAATTTTTCTTATTTGCGACCAATTTAATGGTGGCTAAAATGTAATTTTTTGGTATTGATATATAGCATGATAGAATGAACCTTACTCCCTGTGTGTAACAAAATTTGCTTTTTCTTGACCAAAACTGTAAAAATTGTGATGGAAATTACTTTAGTTATTATAGACATGGTGATCCATTGAAAATCGTTACCGTAAGACCTCTTACCTGTATCTCTCCAGATTTGATTTTCTTGACTGTTCCCAAATCAAGGACTGGGAACTTACCGTACTTCATCTTCATTGTGAAAGGACCCTCAGTGGGAAACGTTACTCAGATCACCATACACAATCCTGCTAACTATCGCCAACAGTTTCTCTACTGTTTCTCGCGACAAATACTTCAGCAAAAGCGTCGCATAATACATCATATCCCTCGAGAGAACGTGAACCTGCATGAACACATAATCATAAATAATATTTTTAATACGTAAATAAATTAGAACTTTTCCCTCATTTTATAATTTTTGTTGCAGTGGTTCCCTGTTGGATTTTGAGCCCTCATAAAAATATTTTTTTTATCTAAATTAAAATACAATGAATAATCCGAAAATATTTCTCTTGTGGTTATTAATTTTTTATACGTGGCAGTTCATCAGTTCATATTTATAAGTGAATAAAACTGTATAAAACTATTATTAATTATTACAAATCCGAAACTAAAATTAAAAAATTTTGCGACCACAGATATTTTATCCAAAAATAGGTGTACCGGAGTGCGAGCAAAGATGGTAGGTTTGGCACAAAAATTGGCCAAATCAAGCGAAATTTCCATAACAACCAGAACATGTCGTTCTTTGTACTCTTTCCCGTTTTTGTAGCAAGTTGAATGAATCACTTTTCCTCTGAAACTCTCCAACCCTTCAACCCTAGGCACGTGAGGCTCATCTTCGCCACTCGCCACCACCAAGAACCTTCCACCGTACTCCTCCACCTCACCACTACTTCTGTTCTCAGCCTTCACTCTCCACAACTCTTCCCCTTCGTCATACTCCGCCAGCACCACGCAACGCTGGTACAAAATCTTCATGTCAAAGTGCTTCTCGTAGCTTTCCAAGTATTCTAAGAACAGCTTCCGAGGCACGCAGTTAGGGTAAGACTTGGGAAACGGAATGAATGGCAGCTCGCACGCTTTCTTCGTCAAGTGGATATGGATACGATCGTACGTGTACTTTTTCCACATGGAAGCCAAACAATCTTCTCTTTCCAGAATGATGTAAGGTATTGATTGCTTTGTTAAGCATGCCGCGGTGGCCATGCCAGAAGTTCCGGCTCCGACTATTATCACCTTCTCTTTCTGCATCGTGCGATGTTTGTTTCACACTCTCTTCTGTTCTTGTTCTTGTTCTGTCACCGTCTGCTTTCTACATACCATGATGTAACATTTGGTTTCTGTTTCAAGTCATGGCATGAATTTATCCTAGTGCAGTAAGATTTCCGAATTTTCTTTATAAACTCTTTCTGTTCTTCTCCTATCTGCTACAAAAAAGGAAAATACTAAATACAATGCTTTAATGTCCGTGTAACTTTTGTGGTTGAAGGGTTTCCACGTCGAGAATGATGTAAGGTACCCTAGAGTGGCTCCATCTAACATTAAATAAATGTTGATATAGTATATAATAAGGCTCAACAAAATGAAAGAATGGCCATGAAGGTTTCTTGTACCATATCCCATCTGGAAACTGAGGGATCAAACATGATTCAAGTTTTTAGGTAAGAAATTAATGTTTTATGGTTCATCAGAGGACTTCTCCTAATTCCTAAATCATATCTCTCATCAACCTCTACATTTACTTAAAGCGCTTCATAACATTGGTTTTTCTATTTCAGTTTTGTCTATATCAGTTTTTCTATTTCTTGTTTTATTAGCACAATTGTAGTTTCTCTTCCAAAAGTATGATAATAAAGAATGCAATATAATAATAAAACATACTAATATTTTAATAAAAAAATATAAAAAATTATTTCTTCCCAACTAAACAACACTCATTTTTTTAATGTATTTATCATCAATCAAACAAATTTAGTCTCCGCTATAGTTTTGAACTTTTGTTTTTCTCCAAACCAACGTAGTGCTAAAATATTTATCAAAATGAACCTGTTTTTTTAAGATCACAATTCAATTTCTGAAAAAAAAAAAAAAAAAAGGAATTCTAAGCATGATTTGTGATCACAAATATTTTGATACCAGGTTAGTTTGGAGATTTTTGTATTGGATTTTTTGGGAAA
>Ga0209700_106295_pt1 | contig 18601 bp, 9 predicted proteins | sample SiratroredBW_FD_187528 | JGI IMG/M metagenome (GOLD analysis project Ga0209700, IMG submission 187528) | Root nodule microbial communities of legume samples collected from California, USA - Siratro red BW (SPAdes) (version 2) | ecosystem: Host-associated > Plants > Roots > Nodule | place: USA...
AAATCACTTAAAAAGTAAAAAAAAAAAAAAAACATCAAAACATATCGATTTTAATATTGATTAGATTAAGCTAAGTTAATATTTTTCTATGGTATGAAATTTATTCTCTTTTTTTTTTCTTAAATTTTGAATGTGAATTATGATAGTAATATGATAAAGAAATATGTTGACAGTGCAGATTTAACATTTTATAAGTATCGTCAGCTTAGTTGAATTTTATGATATTCTAGAGAGGTTTATTCATGTTTGTATTAAATCATATGAGATAAATATATTATTATTAAAGTAATGTGGTTATTTAAATATGAATATATGCACATGAATATCTGTATGGTATAATTATATACACTTATTCAAAATTATTGAAAACTTAAAATATTATCATAGAGTGTAAAAACAAATTATATTATAAGAGTATAATTGATTACATATAATTAAAATAAAGAATAAATTGATATTGCAAGTATCCTAAAACATAAAATAATATAGTTTTTAACTTATACTACTTGAGTGGTGTTTTTTATCCAAAGACGTTCAAACAATAAATAATAATGTATCAATGTACTCAATATTAATATTTACACTTAAATAAAGACACTAAATTTTGAAGATACATTAAGCATACCGATATAAACTCACTTCAAGTGGTAATAAGAAAGACTATAAATTCAAAACTATATAAAAGGTAAATTCTTATAAAATTAAAGGAACATAGCAAACATGTGACACTACAAGATCTTGGAAAAGCAAATAAAAAAGGAAGGGAAACCCGAATATAGGAAACTAGTTATATATTAAACTAACTAATCAATTCAAACACCGTGATCTCAAATGTCAAACTAACTAATAAGTCTATACAAAATAAGTTGCTTATTGCATGTGGTGTTCATAATAGTTATACTCTATAGTATTCTCATCATACTTTATCATGAGGTCTATTAATTTTTAATTTTATGATACTTGTAACCTAACATTAAAAGAGAATTATATTTAAATATATGTATTTATGTATAGGACAGGATAATATGTTTTTTTTTTTAAATGACTTAGGTTTATAAGTTTTTTTCTTATTGTAAATGAGTGAGGTTTCAATTTTTTTTCCTGAAATGAAGTAGGTTTCGAAGTTTTGAAAATGACAGTTTTAATAACTTTCAATCAATGTACGTTTTTTTATCAATGTCATAGACTATTGGGATACCATGTGTCCCAAATTGAATGAACTCTTTGATTGACAAAAGAAGACAACCAACAAAGTAGTTGAATTAAAAGTTCTCAGACAAAAAAAATCAATTAAGTTTATAAAAGTGAGAAGATTTAGGAGAGACGCTTGTTTACTTGAAAAAATGAGAACCATTAATCATAATCACTGAATGAAAATTAATAATAATATATTATTAAGATTAAAACATCTTGTTTACTTGAAAAAATGAGAACCATTAATCATAATCACTGAATGAAAATTAATAATAATATATTATTAAGATTAAAACATCTTGTTTACTTGAAAAAATGAGAACCATTAATCATAATCACTGAATGAAAATTAATAATAATATATTATTAAGATTAAAACATTAAAAATCAAAATAAAACATTATGTGAATATTAAATTTGTAAATATTTTGATAAATAACTAATTTGTTAAAAGATTTATCTAACATATTTATTATTATTATTATGCTATTATATTTGTATAGATTAAGTTTAGTTAAAATTTGATTTAAATGTTTCTGGAAAATATGATGTTTATAAATTGTATGTTAGTTTCAAAATGTCGGGTAATACAAGATTGTTTCTATTGATTAGATTTTTTTATTTTTTTACTTTTTTTTTTCAGTGTCCTTCTTTTTCTTAATACCAAAAGACACATTTTATTTTTTTTTAACAGCCAATAATAAATTAAATAAATAAAAGAGTTACTGCAGGGATAACCCTACCCTTATACACCTAAATCATAGTTCTATAATCATTTCTAGACACGTCTTATAACACACAAAGGTTCAACTCCCTAGCATATCTTCCAAAATAGACAAAAAAAGAGATACATATGAAATATAGTATACATAAAGCGAGGTATACTTCTCACACTTATGAGAAGATACACAACAATCCTTATTTTCACTAAACGCCTGAACATCCTTCATATGCCTAATATCCAGACTCCCTTTCTTGTCTCGTCGTGTTCAACTTGTATGCTTCTACTACATTTCCAGTAATGAACCTGCAAAACAAAGACACACCTATCTTCTATCTACACCCTCAATCTAAAATAGGTCCACAAAAACTACTACAGAGATTTCAAGCACTTAACTGGAGCAAAGTGCCAATCCGAATAAGAGAAAGTTATTCTCGTAGAGACATTCTATTATCAGATGTCGAGTGACTTTTGTTTTAAATTCTTAAATTTAGTTTTGTTTATATAATTTCTTCAACCACCTTTTGGTGCTTTTACGGAAGTTGGGTAAATATGATTTTGAGATGGATAGTTAAATCCAACCTAGAGTTGAGTTCACTCTTAAATAAATTTCGTGTTATAATTTTAATTTTGTTTGATGAATTTCTTTCCATAGTTGTAAATTTAAATTAATTAAGACTTTAATCAAACTATATTAAATTTTTCTATGCAATTTTCCGGTTATTCTCTCTGATTTTATATATTTTACCATTCTTAATTATCATATTGCGTGTTTGAGAATAAATAATATCTAATAATAATATTAATAAAAATTAAAATCATAATAACGGTAATGATAATAATATAATAATATGATTGTTAATGAAGTAAAAATTATAAATATAATTATTAATCTCCATTTTCATTATAAACATGTTTTGTCATCTTCTTTGGTAATATTAATGTAATGATATATCTTTTAAACGTTGTTTTTTGATTATTACGTGAATCTTTTACAAGTTTAATAATTAAAGGAGATTTTAAATTGAATTCTTTAGTATTTTAGTTTTAATTGTTAATAATTTAAAATTTAATCCAATGACTATTATTAGTAGTTGACATGTTCTGACATAATTAAATGCTCATATGAAATAATTAAGTGCTAATATGAAAGTTAGTAATAAATTTATAAGATTGCGAATGAGTTAAAATTTCTAAAAAATATAAATTTGCTCATAAATAATTAAAATCTAGGATTCACGGGCAGAGGTGGAGGATAAGAATAAAATTAGGTGGAGAGAGATGTAGTGATTTAATAAGGTAATGACACGATCAGGAAACATATAGAACTCCATGGAACCTTCCTTGGTAGTTGGAGTAATTTGTTAATGCCTTTTAAGAAGACGCAACCTTCATAGCAATAAACTAATTTTCTTTTAATATTTTTAATCCAATAACTCTAACAAATAATTTATTTTAAATTAATAATGAAGATAAGAAGTGTGAAAAGGGAGCATATTACTCCATGGTACGTTTAGTGGGAGAAAACTTTTTCGTTTGTTACATTTGAAGTTGATTTTTCTTTTATATTTAGTTTACATTTAAAAATATATCATTACGAGAGAATAATGTTTTTTTTTTCTGATAATGGTTGTTTTAAAATTTTTCACAGAAGTATTTTTATGGAATGTAAGAATCTAACTTTCTTAAGATAAAATAAATTTTGTACCAAAAAAAGTCACATTACTCTTATTACTTGTAATCAATTAAATATTTTAGTAAAAACAAAATATAACTCTTTAATTTCGTATGAATATTTTCAACAATGATTTATTTATAAACCAAATAATTTGTAATTTAGCCAATTGAAAACTTAAAAGACTTGGAATAAGGAATAACTCATTTAGAAAGAACTATGTTTTATTATATTCAACCGGTAAATTTCATTACAAAATTAAAAACGATCATTCTTGAAATATAGGATATCAACTTCCTTCACTTTATTTATATTTGAATATTTTTTTTAGTTTGTTTTGTAGATATATAATAGCAAACATTACATTGTTGTATTATCCTGAAGATAAACATTACACGTCTAATTAACAATATTAAAATTATTAATAAAGTGTTTAAATTCTTTGTTTTTTACTTTGTCTAACAAAGTATATTTTATTGTGGTTTAATAGTTTTCGTTTAATTTTATGATATATATTTTTAATATAAATTTTTAGACATTTTTTGAAAATCCTATCCAATAATATATTTTTTTGACGATTTTATATTTTTAAATTGCCGAATAATTGTATGTTTTTGATAATATTATGTTAAAAAAATTTGAAATGTTACAATATAGCATTAGTTTCCTTTATTTTTTCATCTACTTTTGGATATAAGCATCAATAATATTCATTGCAACAAAGGTATAATGAACCATATATTTTCATTGTTATAGTAACACGTTGAACCATATATTTTCATTGTTATAGTAACACGTTGAACCATATATTTTCATTGTTATAGTAACACGTTATTTGAGCAATCTTCTCTCGTTTGAGTTACTTCCCTTCTCATAACTGTATCTCCTTTATCATACTTGAAAAATACCATCCTTGCTTGAGAAAGATGTCTTCGTAATGAAGTTTGTTTCCTCCTCGTTAGATGCCTAACACTACACTCAAGAGTTTATAGCTTGAACGTTCAAACAAAACTTGGACGATCATTATTATTCTATTAGGTCCATCAAACAACAATTATTATCATTAAGAAGCTACTCCTCATTAGCTCAATTAACAAGTCACATGCCTCTCACATGAGATATAAATCCTTACATCACATTACAACATTAGTGTTGGAGCGACTACTTCACATATTGAGTGCCCTGATGTAGTTGCAAGATTGCCAAAGGATTTAGAACCAATGTTGCTTAAGTGAAATCCTTTCAGCTGAGAGAAAGCTACCTTGATCTTTCTCTCACTTAAGCTATAAGATATTGTTTAAGCTAAACCTCCACTACTTGAGCGTCCACACTATCGTTGGAATGATGGTGCACAGTGAGTGCAATTATTACACGTCGCTTGAATGTCACTTGAGCGGTAAACCTCTGCTTGAGCAATAATAAACTTGAAAGCATTTATTTTTCAAAAACGAAGAAAAACAACATCAAAATCTTTCCGTTTATTGCTTATAATTTATCCCAAACATAGTAAAGTAATACATATATCTGCCCCGATATATATAATAATCCAACCACCACACAAATCATCCATATAAACAATTATGTGTATTCTTTCTTGAATATCATGTCTATTAGATCAAAAACTTCCCCTAGCAACCCAACAAATCTATATAGGTTTGCAAAGATTAAGCCTTACATAAACAACATCTCATATAAGAGAAGAAACTAATATAATCTTAATAGGAAATTATTCACTTACCTTAAACTTGACTCTATTGAGCCAATTATGGTCCTTATCTAGCTTCCTCCTTGAGGCTATAATCTAATATAGTAATAGTAGTCAAATTGTTCTCTAAATTTAGAGATAGTTCATAAAATCTGAGTAGAGGTATAAAATTTTAAATGAAATAAAGAATAAAATGTTAATAGTTTATCCTATAAACTTTCTATTCCTATCCATCTAAAATCTATCTTTAATAAAACTTAAGTCTTACATTCTTCGTAATAGCAAAAATTTTCGTCTTTGAGAATGAATTTACCAAGAAAAAAAGATGAGGATAAAAGTGTCTCATTTTCTCCTTGAATTCTCATGTAAAATCACATGTCTTGAACACATTGATCATATAACTGTTGGAAAGATTTCATATTGACTAGAGATGAGATCTTTCAATAGTTTATAAAGTGAGTGCAAATCTCACCTTACAAGCCGCCGGTTTTGTAAGATTGAGATAGACTTAAAGTCTACTTCTTAATATATATCAGAGTCAATCCTAACAAGATTAATGCTCAACGTGAGAAGTCCACTTGATATACTAAGATATATATTTTTCTAACTAAAATATTCGAAATACATTGTATAACCCAATGAGACGAGAATATAAAACAACTTCAAACAATTAAACCTATCTTTTTGACAATATGATATTATCCAATAAATTTAGAAGACAATTTCTTATATCCAACACTAACATAAATACATGATTACTCGTTGAAAGTTCAAAGGTTTATGATTTACCTCAAAAACATGTTCACCATCTTGATATCAACAAAGGAAAGTTTTCAGTTTTCTACCATACGATATTATAAGATTTTATCACAATACTTACATGATAAGCGTTAATATAGCTTTAATATTATTTTAAACAATAAAAAAATTATAACCCGGATACCTCTAAAATTTGATAAAGTATTTAAAATAAACTTTTTTTTATTCATTTAAAAGAGAAAATTGAGAAGAAAAAACAACAATTTTAATTTTTTAAGAGAATAAAAAAAATTATAAATACTAACAAAATCTCTTTTATAATGACTAAAAAATTATTTCAAAATTCATACATGCCGAACAAAATCCTCAATCTGCATCCTGAAGCAATTCACATTGTATTCATGGACAAAGCCACCAACAGGCTACTTATATTGTAGATGCAGCCATATTCATTGATACAGGTTCCTTTGCTGTTGGTATCTGTATCAGTGCTGCAGATTATGGCTAAAACTATGCACTATCAAGCACAACCACCACTGCAAGAGGCCGAAGCTGCAGGTCTCACGGAAGCTGAAATTTAGATTCGATTCAATTTCATAATATTTTCCTCGAGCTAGATTGCAAATAAGTTGTTGATAGCATTAAGTCTTAAAAAAAAATAAAAATAAAAAAATTACGGTGTTTTTTCATTAATCATAGAAATAAGGATATCTAAGACATATTTACAATAACATATGGTTTTACCGAGGAGAAAAGCTAATATTGTTGCTCATACTAGGTTATCTAGATTTTTTTTTTTTTTTCTAGTCACCACGCTTTTCATCTTATTCCTACATGTATAATAACTTTTTCTTAACGAAATTATGAGTTTTTCTTTACTCAATTTTTTTAATAATTATGAGCATATATATATATATATATATATATATATATCCAATTATCCAATACACATTTTTATGATGAAATTTTTTTTCTTAACCAATATTTTTTTAACTTGAAACAACGTTCATAAGTACACGAAGGATTACTTTTAAAATAAAGACCAACCAAACCATTTCAAATATTTATCAGAAAAATTATATGTACGATCCCGCTATTTCTGGTTTATAAAAAATAAAAACTAAAATTTTAAGCTATATTTAAATATAAAAAATTAAAATTGTAATTATTTGGTTATTTATTTTGAAAACTTATTATCTCATTAAATTTTCTTCTTTGTATTCTTTTTCACTTTTCTTTAGCGTTTTAAAGTTGTTATTTGTCTTTTTTAAGAGATTTATTTACTTGCTTAAATTAATTCTGTCTTATGAAAATTTGCTTTAGGTTAAATTTTTTCTTTACAATAGACATTTTATGTCTTTTCTCTTTGGTAATGAACATCATAGAATTCACAAGTTCTATCATTTGAAATGTTTTTTTTATTATTAATTCTTTTTTTCTTTAAGTGGTGTAATTTATGATTTCCAAAGCTTATGAGAATTCTTAATTCTTCATCTGAGTTGGAGTTTATGACTGTCAATTCATATATCATATATTTTATATGTTAATTTATAAAGTTTCTCTTATATAATTTTAAATTTTATTTTTAATTTACACATATATCAATTTTAATTTATGAAAACTTTTATTTTATTTTTTCTTAAAAAATATTTATGAAAAAACTTGTTGAACCATAATTGAAGTTTGTACATTTTCGTGATCAAGTCTATATGAAATTATTAGATATATTTGGTTAATTTTATTGCCATTTGATCTTTTGTATTTTTATTTTGTGTTTTCAAAGTTATATTAATTTTAATATTTTAAAATATTAAAATTAATATAACTTGAGATAAAATAAAAATATAAAATATTAATATTAGTGTAATTTATGTCCAGACCAGAAGGACCAAAGAAAAAAGAAATCAATTAAGCAACTTCATTCTTTTGGAATTTGGTTTTCCCTCCTGAGGGGGCATGTACAATGATCGTGCATGTGACGGTTGATATTTTGCTAACAAACAAAATAAATGGAGAAAAAAAAAAACTAATTATCATTTTGGGTGCAGGTTTGACCAATTGTATATTTAAATAGGGGTGGTACTTTAATATCACTATATATTTATCATTCACACCCGTTAAATATTAATATATATTATTATTTTATTAATAAGAACCAGTATAAGTATTTGTGAAAAGTGATGTGAAACTATGCCTTAGTGTAGGTGACACATGCATGCTTATTTTCTTTCACTAGAACATGGAATAACTGCACAAATGACAGTGAAACAACCATATAAAAAAAACCAACCTGGTAAAGAGCGATTTTCTTGAACCGAGCTTTACACCAAAAGCTATAATCAATATATAGAAAGCAACTTTTTCTCAACATCACAACTGAATTATGTTTTGATTCACTTCATTTTTATCACAAAATAATTGATATTTCTCGTAATAAATTTTAATATAGTCGTCACTAATATAAATCAAAATAAATAAAATATCATATTAATATAAAAATTTAATTAATTTGGTTAATTTTATTTAAATTAAACAATTGAATACATTTTTAGTTTTTAATAATTATTATATATGTTTATTAAAAAAATTAAAATTAATGTAATTAATTTTTCATTAAAAATTTTAAATTTACAAAATAAAACTCAAACCCTACGAATTTTCAATTCAAAAAAGTAAAAAGTAAAGAATAAAAATATTCTTTTGAAATTAATTATGTACTAATATTATTTTTTTAATAAACACAATTATTAAATATCTATCATATGTTCAATTACTTGAATCATTTACAAAATTTAACCAAATTAAAACTTTTATACTAAAATTATAACTTTTTATTGTATATTTATTATATTAAATTAATTATTTAATTTATAAAATTACACATAAAATATAAATATAGACCACGGAGATAAAACAAGTATCCTCTTACAAAGTAAAAATGTAAATTCAAGATATCGCCTTTGTAAAAACAGCCGAAGACATAATAAAAGTTATTTTATTGAATTAAAGAAATAAATGAATTTAAATAACACATTTATGTTTGGATAGAAGCTTCAGTTAAAAAAAAAGTACAAAACTTTTGAATAATATACTTCTTAAAGTAAATGTTATCTAGGTTAAAAAAAGCTCACAATTTAGAAAACAGAATCTATATCTGGATTATTGTATTTTTAAAATAGTCACAAATAAAAATAGTGCTCTCCTTAAAAGGTGTTATTTCGTTTCTTTATTCAAATAACACATCTTTAGTGAAAACAACACTTGACTTCTTCTTCAAATAACACTTAATATATATATATATATATAATGTTATCTCGTTGTTATGTTTATATTCGTGTTCATGTTTTTTTCAAGCACTTTTAAACATTTAAACCAGTGGACTAATTGAATATTCTGTTCAGACTAGTTACGAAAATAGCCTAAAAATCCAGTGATTATTTTGTAATTTTGTAACTTTATCACCATGGCCTCAATTTAAAGTTATTATTTCATGAAAAGAATATTAATATATATATATATATATATATATATATATATTACTGAAAATTTCACAGTAAAACTAATTTTAAAAAAATATTTGAAAAATGAAAAAAGTTAACTCAAGATTAGTAAAGTAAAAGCTCAAGATTAAAAATTTCTAGGCCTTTGAAATGCATTCAGCAGACCAATGTGAAGACGCTTCAAGTGGTCACAACAAGGATCAATTCAAAACTCAAAAAAAGAAAAAAAAAAAAAAAAAAAAAAAAAAAAAAAAAAAAAAAAAAAAAAAAAAAAAAAAAAAAAAAAAAAAAAAAAACCTATAGCTAACATGTGATACTGCAAGATCTTCTTGAGAAGGCATGATAAAAAGGGAACTAGTTGACATGGAAACGCGGTGATCTTAAATGTCAAACTAACTAATGAATCTATACAGAATATTAGCATTGCTTATTGCATGTCATGTACATAATAGTTAATATTCAGAGCTTTTCCACATAAATTATACACAAAGCAAACCGCAATTGACTTGGGTTAAGGTTTGTACCAACCATCTTATGGAGTGTTATATATATATATATATATATATATATATATATATATATATATATATATATATATATATATATGTATGGAGTAAATAATAATCATGAGCTTTTAGAAAAAAGTATTTGCTATAAAAAATAAAAAATAAGTGTCGACTTTATAGAAATTTACGAGGGTTTTTCTTGTCAATTGGAGTGCTTATTGCTTAAATGACAAACAACTACTAGGTAAAAAAGTTGAACTTTATTTGGAATTATTTATATTTTATTAGAGTGGTTCAAACTTATAAATTGAACATTGAATAAAAAGTATTTGACTTTAAAATTCTAGTTGTTAAATTGTATTGATATTTGGTGGAATTCATATTTTGAAATAGTGATGAAAAATATTTTGATTGTATTAAAAGATAGAAATTGATGTTTAAAACATATAGAAATAAATAAAATCAATTGAATGAAATTTGGAGCATTAATTTTATAATTTGTATAATTTTGTTGTTCTATATATTATCTGAGTTGTGGAGCATTTAATGCATGTTTATTTGTTTTTTCAAGTAATAGATTATTATTTAAGTCATAACTTAATGGAAGAGATAAATGGTAAAATAATTCTCTTTCTTTTCAACCTTTTCTTACTAAGTCATAAGTAATTTAATTATTAACATTTTTATCAAATAATATTAGTTATTAATATTTACGGAATAAATTCAATTTCATGGTTTTATTTGGCTTTCAGATATAAGGAATATATTACTTAATATATTTATAATGAAATACATTCATCCTTTAAATATTTATCCTTGCCCACTAACTTTTAGTTATTATTATATATTTTCTTAATTAAAGAAGTAAATTTTTTGTGATAAATAACAAGTAGGCTAAGTCACAGTCAAGTTGTGACCCATAGGCTGTTACCTTTTAAAATAAAAAGAATTACATTTGAATTAATCACTAGATTTAGAGGTAACCATTCATATCAGAGTCAATGTCAGGAGATCATATAATAAATAAAAAAACAAAATTTATATTTAGATAAGGTGGGATATTGACCATCACAAATATTAATATAGAATGTGTGTAAAAGTTAATGATTTTCTTAATTATAATTATATTTATTTATATGAATTAAATGATTTATTACATGTATAAATATTTTTAAATTTATTATATATAACATGTACAATTATTACAAAATAATTTACTTCCAAAACATTAATATTTAAATTATAAATAAAAATAATGTTAGAATTTATTAATTATTTTTATTAAAAAACAACTTACATATATAAATAAACTATATAACTTACATGAAAAAATTAAGATATTAATTTATGTAATTTTTCATTCTCATAATTAGAATAAAAATAATTTCACACTAATACTTTAGTTATTTAAAGTAAGAAAATTGTATGTGATTATTAAATATTTAATTTAATTTAATTATATACGTAAAACAATCTAATTTTTTATTAATATTTTATTATTTGTGTACTGAATTAATTATACTTATTTTATATTCTTTTTAAATTGTGTGAGAATAGAAAAAAAGAATAACAATTATTTTTTATATAAATATAATTTTAATATATAATAATTAGTAATTAAAAAATATATCTTATGAATTTTGTCTTTAGAGATAATGGTTAGAAAATGAAATAAATTGTTTCTAAAGAAAAAAAATAGATAAAATTTGAAATAATGAGATACACTCACTAAATAAATAAACATTGTCATTATTCTATACTGTGTTGTTGACATTTTTCATGGTGTAAAATTGATGATATATATATATATATATATATATATATATATATATATAGAGAGAGAGAGAGAGAGAGAGAGAGAGAGAGAGAGAGATGGGTTGATATTATCATAAATAAAAATTTGACTGAAATGAGCAATTTGCATTAGTTTAATAGGCTTAATAGGTATAATGTACAAGATATTTGTTATATAAGGGTAGAAATAATAATAATAATGTGTAAAGTTAAAAAGAAATATATATTTATGATTGAGACATTGAAACATTAATAAAATTTGTTAAATGAGGGAATAATTATTAATTATTTTCAAGATGATATATTAACGAAAATAAAGTATATTTTGATTGAGGATGAGGAGATACCACTGTTTGATGTAAATGTTCAAATAAAAGCAATAAACATGGATGATATAACTTATTCAATATACTAAATCTATATGATCAATCTTATGAAGAAGACATGTAGTCAGATGATTTATACTAAGAGTTATATGATTCAAACAATGATTTAGATCATTCAAATAAAGAGTGTTTATAAATAAATTATTTTAAATTTATATGGTAAATATGTTATGGTGAAATTCACCTAATAACTTCAAGTTATTTTTTATCTTTTTGTGTTTTTATAATAATGATATGTTATATTATTTCATTTCATTTATATAAACATAAATTCAAAATTCCTAGTTAGGTGAATAAAGTCGGATAACTCAAATTTTCACTCTATTTCATTCTATTCAATTTTTGGTTCATCCTTTAAAATTAAATTTGATGGAGAATCATTTATGAAACAACATATTAAGCTTTTAAAAAAGTCTATTTCTATGAGAATAAAGAAGAAGACTATTTTACTTTGTGAAGTAGAATATTATGATTTTCTTCTTTTCTTTTAGTCTTGTACAAATTGTACAGAAGTACATTTTTTTTTTTTGTAATTATAAGATTTTGTACAAACATAAATGAATTAGCTTTTGACTTAATTGGATGTTAATTTGAACTTATAAAATTATTTTATGTATAAATAAATAATTTGACTTACCCTACAATCTATAACATTTAGAAAACAAATACACGTTTCAAAAAGTATTTTCTTGAATACTTCTACTTTATCTTCTTTGAAAAATACTTTTTAGGGCACTTTCTTAACAAAAATATTCACCATTAGGCTTACAACACACAATTGAGAAGAGGTATTTTCACTGAAGTTTTGCAAGAAAAAAAAAATAGAAATAACATTGAAGGTGTTCAGAAATGAAGAAGACATAAATATATCATTTGAAATAAAAGAAATAAGAAGGGAGTGTAAATAACAAGCAAATTTGAGCTGGAAAGGAAAGAAATAGGAATAATATTACTAAGTAACTTTTTAGTAAAATATTCTATTGTTTGGATAGATGAAATAAGAATTACATAAGGTGATTTCTTGTCATTTTTCATTATATGAAAGTGAAAAAAGATGCTAAATTTTAAGGTAAATTTAATTTTTGTCAAATATATATATTTTTGCTTAAAACATATTTTTGATTGAAAATCTAACAATATATATATATATATAAAATTATACATATCTGATTGTTTTATGTTTCAAATAAAATTAGTTTTATGTTCTAATTTCTTTTGTATAAATTAAACTTGAACACAATGTTTACTACCATAAAACGGTCACTGCCCACATGATTAAAATCGTGAAATATGCATGTATAAAAATAAAAGTGACATGAAAAAAGGAAGCAATTCTTCATATCTGTTTAAAACCAAACAAGGAAACTAAATTTTGTGGAACCCGCATATTTTTATCTTAAATCATTATTAATTCTCTTCTAAACAGACTTCTTCAAAATCCCTTCACCCTAGATCTCTTCCCAGTAAATCAACCACAACAAACGAAAGGTTAACCTATTTGTACAGTAAGCAGTTACACAGCAAAGTTTTCGTCTATTATCTCATTCCATTTTGCTTTCACAGTATATATAACTGTAGTGCATGCAAATATTACATACACAGTCCTCTTAAAACAGACAGTAAATAGGAACCAAACAATCGACAGGTCTCCAGTTAACACTTTTTCTTAAGAAATTAAGCACGCATACACAGTTATTACATAGTCACCTTTAACTACCTGAGTCTCATGTTCCCTTCGAATTATCATTCTATGCTCTTCGACTCTCATTTGTATTCCCAGAATCAGTCAGCAGTCATTGGTTGTGTCATGCAACACCTAAATCGGGCCTTCCGAACAGTTGTCAAGATCTCAGTCTCTGCGTTCTCAAGCATTCCTACAATTTCAGTAAACGGTGGCCTAATATCAGGGTTGGGATCCCAGCATCTTGTCATGATCTCACGGAGAACAGGTAAGCAGTCATTGGGTATGATTGGGCGAACGTTTTTGGTCACAACTGCAAATGCTGCCTGTACCGCTGTCATGTTCTGAAATGGAAGCATTCCAGTGATCAGTTCCCATAAAACAATCCCAAAGCTATATACATCCACCTTTTGTGTATAAGGCCTATGCTGGATCATCTCCCTGCAGCAGATCATAAAATAACACTTTTAACTTTTAAGTACATGTCGACATATATATTTTTAATTAAAAAGATATAAAACAGTGAAACCAATTATGCATCAGCAATTCAAAAAAGCAGGTTCATATTAGCCACAGGTTCATATGGGTAATCATCAACTGGATTTTAAGGGATAGTAGAATCACATGAAAGCAGGCTGACTCAGCTATTCTCTATGTAGCTATCAAGTACTGCCTATTTTGACAAGAAATAACAGCGGACGGGTCATTTCATTAAATAGAAGATAAATTGGAATGAGAGAAGAAATATAAAGAAGAAATTAAGAAAGCGATAGGATTATACCCTAAAAATACACTATTATTTATTTATTTTTTCATTTATATGATTATCACTATTTACTAAACTGAGTGCAAAACACAATTTACAGAAATCTGTCCTGAAATTTATTCTCAAGGTATGTAAATGAGCAAGCTCAATCTTTCTTGAATTCATAGTTGCTCGGTCCTTCCTTTCTGTCCAGCAGATTCTAAATCCCTCAAAAGTTCTTTTACGTGGCATCATTCAAATTTCTCAAAAGTCTCCCAAGTCTCTGGTTTCAAACCATCAGCAAAAAAGACTCATATATGCCATTAAATCTGTTCAGTGAAGGAGTTATTGTGTATCTATTGAGCTTTACACGTGTCCCAATTCCCTTGACATATCTCCTTGTATACGATCAGTTTGTATCTTGTCCATCATTTGGCGTACACACATCTATCCTAACGTCCTAATTTTTGCTACTCTCACTTTTTCTTGCATTGTATCTTTAAAGCTTAACGTTCTCTACATTTTCATCAGATTATATTGTACATACAATTTGCCTTCAAACTTGGTAGAGACTTCACTGTCACAAATAACCTGATATCTTTTCCATTTTGACCACTTATTTTGTATCTTACGTGTAACAATTTAATTTCTTTTTCCATTATTTTGTAATCTTGATTCTTGTCAAAATAGTTTTTTTTATTATCTGTTTAACAACTTCTATAAAGCTGCCATGTTGTATCTAGCATGTCATGCTGTAGCTTTTTCCTTGATTTCTCAAAGTTGTACATTTTGTACAAACGTACATATATAAATATATACCTCAGTGAAGAGTAAGCTAACTCACTGATCTTCTGAAATTCAAAGTCTGAGCGGGTACAGTCCTGCTCTGTTGTCCCTACCAATTGTTGTCATTGAATTTGGCGGAAACCACTGTCTGTCCCTGGTCACCACCATCTGCCAATGATCCTTTATTCTGGAGACTTCATGGATAGGTACATCTTGTCAAACAAGACCTAACCAGGAAGTTCCATTTCAAGTGGAAACTATAATCCACAAGCAGATCTCACAAGTTGCCCAGTCGTGTGTGCAACTCACACATTGGCTTGCACCGACAGAATGCCACCATGCCACTCTGAAGCACTCACCGGAGCCTCCTAGGTTTGTTTCAGGTATAAGCTTTCTCTCCTATAAGTGTCTTTGTTTGGGTTGTTGGCCTGAACATGATTATCCCCTCCTTTGACATAATTTCTTTCTCCTTGGTTAAGAAAATGGCTACCCTTGGTTCTGATGGGTCTCCAAACCCTGTGCACTCTATTTCTGGGACACCCACCATTACCACAGAGAAACTCTATTATAAAGTACTTTTGCTAATGATATACAACATCTATATGATAATATGACTCAGCTAAGAAACTAGCCTCTCTCAAAGAGACTAACCATGACATGACTACTCCGGTGGCTCAAGCCCACGGAGCTGATTCATTGGAAGGAATAAGTCAAAACAAAATAAGTTGTATATAGTTTGCATTTAGATTTTTTATCATGAATACTAGCTGATCAAGAAACCCCCTCACTGGACAGCTTAATTACTAGGTTTCTTCATGTTCCTACTCTTGTTAAAGGGGAAAGTCCATCTGAAGTGGTTAATCTTCTGTAATGGTGTCTTCACAAGGAAGAGGTCATCAAAACTGAGGAGGAAAAGGTTACATTCATAACATTTGCATGTTACTTTTCCCTTCCTAGGTAGTATCTTGCTTTTGATAACCTTATCCCTGTATGAGTGTGTATAAAGAAGATATCCGCTTAATCCAAAAGTAAGTTTTGGAAACCTATTTTACCTAGTAACTTCTTATAGAATACGAGTTTAACTTAGGATCCTGTGCTATTATCATGATGACTAAGCATACAAAATTTTAGATAAATTAACTACCATATGTAGTAATTATAGTTGACAAGTTATAGATTATAAAAAATGTACTATACATCAAAAGAAAGTTGATTGGCACTAGTTTTTAAATTATACGAAATTCAATAAATTTGGTCTACTTAATGAGAACTTTCAATTCTTCCATTGGATTGATGAACTTCAATGTCCATAAAGAAGCTATTAAATGGAATGAATATAACAAGACTAGCTCCTGAATTGAAGGGATCTCCATCCGTATCACTCTGTTATAACCATTTAAAATTTTCATTAATAACCATTTTCTTTATTAAGATAAAATTCAGAAACATAAAACCAGAATGTACCTTAAAATTAATTACTGTTAAAATTAATTACTATCAAAAGAAGAAACGAAACTAAAGAATCTTACGGAGCCATCCAACGGTATGTTCCAGTCTCAGGTGTCATTCCTTCAGTTAGCACCTCAATCCGCGCAACTCCAAAATCAGCAATTTTAATTGATTTGTCACTAAAAATCAAAAGATTATCAGATTTCAAGTCCCTGTGGATCAACCCAAGACCATGAACATATGCCATCCCCCGTGCAACATCCAAAGCTTGTTTAACAGCCAATTTGAGGGGCACTGATCGGTTTTGTCGCTTCATTAAAAATTGCCGAACTGAACCACCTTTGGCATATTCTGTAACAATACACCATACCATTGGCTTATGGCATGCACCAATAAAACGAACTATGTTGGGATGATTTAGTGTAGCCAGCATCATCACCTCCTGCTGAAACTGTTGTTCCATCAACTGAGCCTTTGCTGAATCATTTTCAGGTCTCTCCAAGATTTTAATAGCAACATCTTCATTATTGTAAGTACCTCTGTAGAGTTTCCCAAAAGCCCCTTGAGCAAAAGCCTCACCCATACTAAGATTCCTCAAATCAATTGTCCACTCATCAAAATTGTCAAGTCCTTTAGTTGGAGAACTACTATCCATTAGTGCTTGAGCCAAAGCATCATCACTCAAAGCATGTGTAACTCTTCCTCGATGATTGACACTGTGTGCAATGGAGTAATTATCATTGGCACGTCTTTGCAACCCTTGGTGGTTCAATATACGAGTATGGGAATCATTGGAGCCAACACTGCTATTATCGATGGACATTGCAACAGATCCTCCACCGTTACTTGTACGCAAGCTCCCAATGCTGTCAATTAACATATCCGAGCCCTCCTCAAGCTTATGGTAAAAGCCCTTAGAGAAATCATAGTAGCCATCGTTGTGTTTGTTGAGGTCTATTATTCCAGGGAATTTTGCACCACCTTCCAGCATCTTTATTTATTTCCTCAGCATCAGAAATTGTAAATTAAGCCACCTGAAAAAACAACTCTGAAACCAAAACATACCCACAAAAGCTTACAGCATTTGAATTTATAATCTTCAAATACAACAACAAAGATAACTCCCTCTTTGAATTTACCTATAATCAGTGCACAATTGTGCACGTACACACTCACATACAAACAAACAACCGAAGGCTCAGATATTCCAACCATACAGAAGAAATACAAACTGATATAGTTAACTTAAGCAAAAGAAAAACTAACACTATCATCAAATTTACCGAATATCATGGTTTTGGTATAAACCAGGAAACAAGTGCATAGGAACTAAGTGCTGTTCATGACATCAGTAGAGTGATCTTAGAAAGAAAAGAGTGGAGCTATGAAAAAGAGCGAAAACCAGGAAGAACCCTAGAATCTGGACAGCCTAAGAAGAGCTGGCAAGTCGTACCTGGATGGAGAGTATGAATTTCAATCCAAAAAGCAGAAGAGGAGATCGAATAGGGTAAATCCAGAAATAGAAATCAAATTGAAAAGAAAATTGAGGTCGAAACCGAAGGAGAACATTAAACAAAGAAACAGATGATTGTTTTCTTTTCAGTTTTTTTTTTTTCTTTTTAATTTTGTTTAAGGTGTGCTTTGCTTTGTTGTCTTCTTTCTTTTACCCAAAGTACAATCTTCCTCCTGTTACAACCATC
>Ga0209700_106298_pt1 | contig 18589 bp, 4 predicted proteins | sample SiratroredBW_FD_187528 | JGI IMG/M metagenome (GOLD analysis project Ga0209700, IMG submission 187528) | Root nodule microbial communities of legume samples collected from California, USA - Siratro red BW (SPAdes) (version 2) | ecosystem: Host-associated > Plants > Roots > Nodule | place: USA...
TATATATATATATATATATATATATATATTATTTAAAAATAATAATTCACATCCCTGGAGGTAACATTAATTATAAAAATAATGCTAAAACAATAAATGATTCTATCTAAAAGATTAGATTTCAAAAACTTGTAATAGTGAAATAACTTACCATTGGATAATGAATTCTTTAACATTGTGATACTAAAATGCTCCACACGCTGTGTGTTCAACCAGTAAGAGGGGGTACAAAAGATCTACTGTGCGTATTCCTGTATTCTTTAACATTCTGTTACGCAGAGTGTTCTTATAGGTTCAACAATTATCAGAATAGGCAGAAAAGATCTACTGTCCCAACTAATTACCACTCACTTTTATAATTATAAATTTAAGTATGTTGTATAATTTTATTATATTCAATTAATTATCACTCACTTTTATAATTTTAAATTTCAAATTATACCAAAAATTTAACCACTACATTTTTCCTTTCAATTTATGTTTTATTGTTGTTTATAAGAAAAAAGGAAATTAAAATTTAGGACCATCACGGTAACGTTTATTGCCCATCTTAATTAAAATTCAATACTTTTTCTTACTGTATAACTGTTAGGTTGCATTGACATATATAAACTTTTTTAAATGAAATTATGTTATATATATTCACTTATTAGTTATAGTCTTTTTTCCTAAAAGTATTAAGATTTCAGAGTAATTATTTTTTAAGCATTATTGAGACTTATAAGTTATGGCTCGAAAGCTATTAAATTTAAGAAAATTTGAGTTTCGAAAAATGTACAATAAATAATTAACCCACCTCCAACAAGCAACAACAAGCAAGTATTGTAGCTTACAGTATTATTTAGATGTACGTCTTCCATTCTAAAAGTAATAATTCACTTGATATAGACACTACATTAATAAAACAAATGCGTAACCACCAATATCACACCCTTCAGTCAACTAAGTTTATTCTAATATACTGAAAATTCAATCACTAAATTTTTCATTTCAGTTTATTGTTTGTTATTGTTTATAGGAAAACGGAAATTAAAATTTAGCATCATAACAGCCACGTGTATTTGTACTATCTCAATTGAATATTTTTATTCCAGCATAACTCTTAGGTGACAATTGACATAAATATTATTTTTCTAATGAAATTATATTTAATATATAGATATATTCTCACTCATTAATTATAGTCTTATTTTTTTTGCCTACATTTAAATTTGGAATAATTTATGATAATAATAATTAACTCACTTTCAACAAATATTGTATTTTGTAATTGTTTAAATTAGATGTAATGGAAACTGGAATCTTATATAAATATGATTAGTACAAACATAAGTATAAATATATTATTATTTAAATTAAGAAAAAAAGTGTCTAGTGTGAAATGCAATTTACTAAAACCAACAACATAATATTTTGAATAATTTTCCTAAAATAATTTCTCTTTCTCAGTAAAAAATTATTGAATTATATAAAATAATTATTTAAAATAATATGTGAATAAAAAAGTTGTTTCACTGAAAACAAATTATAAAAATCAATACCTGTAAGAAAAGGAGTGTAATTATTTTCTTAAATGCTTACTTTTCATTACAAAGAGTCCATAGATTTTTAGAGACCTACAAATTTATTTACATGTCATGTTCAGACAAGGTGAATATTAATCAAGTGTATGAAAATAACATAGTGATAATTAATTATGTTTTTAGGTACAATTAATTATATTTCATGACATAATTAGTTATATCTAAATAGACAACCATTTATTATTCGAAATTATTTTTATCCAACGTTAATTTGTATATATTATAAATTTATATTTTTTTACGTTGAAATTTGTTAAAAAAACTAAATTTTTTCCACTAATAAATAATACACATTAATATCACTATTTTGTTAAATTTTATTTAAAATAATTTACAAACTCAAAGTAAAATATGTAATTCAAATTACAAATTCAAAAATAAAATATAATTAACTAAATATTCAATTCGATCATCCTTGAGGGAAGGGTCGAGGAAGCCATCCTTTCAAATCAGTCTGATAAATCTAAACAATGTAAGTTTTTATTTTCTAGAAAAACTAATTCACTTGATATAAAAAAAATAAGTCTGTCATTCTTTACAAAAAGTGATGCACATGATATAGACACAATATTAATCTAAAAGGAAAAGAAGATGGACGACTCTTTCCTCCATCATCATGCTTTTCTTTCAATATTTTTGTAATTTGAGAAATATAAAAATATCTTGAAAATACATAATTTGTTTTTTTTATTTGGATAACAATCTAAAATAAAAATATATATTATATTTCATATTTCATAATCTAAAATTTATTTATTTTATTCTAAATTATGTAATCTGAATACGTCCTACATTATATAATCTATAATATAATTCAGATTATATAATTCAGAATATAAATCTTTTCTTTTTATTTCAGGTGATATAACTTAAAATATAATTTTATTTATATTTTAGAATATACAATTTTTAATACAAATTTTTATATTTTAAATTTTAGAATATAAAAAAATATATTTTAAATTATATAATCCAAAATAAAAAAGATAAAAAATATAACTGAAAAGATAATAAAAAATATATAAATAATAACTAAGTGCTTGTATAAATTAAATTTTAAGAAACTAAACTTATACTATTAAATAGAATTTCTTCAATTTTAACTTGTGTCTCTATGCCAACGATGCAAAATTATACTATTATGAACTTTATACTATATACTATTACGTTAAAAAAATAAAAAAAAAAACAAAAAAAAAACTATCGTCTCTCTAATTTTCATCCTTTTAAATTAGTACATATAAATCCATATATTTTATTCTTTAGCAAAAATAATATCATACATATAGATGGCATCAATCTCTTCAAGTAAGTTTTAAAAAAATGCTGAAATAATAAATGATTTTTTGTTAAAGCTTACATTCAAGAACTTTTCAGTAGTTAACAAACATACTATTGGGTAATAAATCCTTCAATTTTGCGGGGTTAGAATGGTCCACATCCTTTGCGTTGCATAGTATTTTTACTGGTAGAACAGTGATCAGAATGCATGCACAGAACATCTACTGTCTAACAAATTCTCAACCAATATAATTTCTCAGTCAACCTAAGTCTTTGTTATGATCTTATCATACTCAACCAATTATCACCTACTTTTATAATTTTAAATTTCAATCTGCACAAAAATCCAATCACTAAATTTTTTCTTTTAATTTATGTTTTGCTGTGGCTTATAAGAAAAGGAATTAAAATTTCTTCCTGCATAACTGATAGTGACTATTTGACAGATAATTCTTTGAATGAAATTATGTTTAATATACATATTAGTTACTTATTAGTCATAATTTTTTTTTCTAAAAATATTAAAATTTCAAAATAATTATTTTCTAAGCCACTCATTGATATTTATAAGTTATGATCCACAAGCTATTCGATGCAATTTAAAAGAATTTAAGTTTCGAAAAATATACGATAACTAATTAACCCACCTATGACAAATATTGTATTTTGTAATTATTTAGATTAGATGTATTGAAAATTGAGACTTTATATAAATATAATGAGTATAAATTATATAAATTAATACCAATAACAAGAGAAATATAAATAATTTCATTGATAAATGATTCTGTTTAAAATATTACATTCCAAAACTTAAACTTTTTAATAGTGAAATAACATATCACTGACGATGAATCTTTTACACTACTGTTTACATAATTCATATTTGACACTCTTACATTTCACATGGGTCTCACGAGTGAAAGAAAGAATGCATTTAATTTTATTATATACGGAAGGGTAATTTCGTCAAATGTAAAATTGAACATGTCTAATCACTTTTCTGAACGTGACTAACCACTTACCTGAACATGACTAACCACTTACCTGAACGTGATTAACCACTTACCTGAACGTGACTAACCATTTACCTAAACGTGACTAACCACTTATATAAATATGACTAACTACTTATATAAACATGACTAACCACTTATTTATATTTATATAAGTGGTCATTCATGTTCAAATAAGTGGTTAGTCATGTTTATATAAGTGATTAGTCAGGTTTATATAAGTGGTTAGTCATGTTTATATAAGTAGTTAGTCATGTTTATATAAGTGGTTAATCATATTTATATAAGTGGTTAGTCATGTTAAGATAAGTGGTTAGTCATGTTCATGGTTAGTCATGTTTATATAAGTGGTTAGTCATGTTTATATAAGTGGTTAGTCACGTTCAGGTAAGTGGTTAGTCATGTTCAGATAAGTGGTTAGTCATGTACAGATAAGTGGTTAATCATGTGCAATTTTACATTTGACGAAATTACCCTTTCGTATACAATACATTCTCTCTTTTCTTGTTGATGGGATCCATGTGACAGGTAGAAGTATCAAATGAGAGTTATGTGAACAGTGGTGTCAAGGTATCATTTTCCTTTAATCATGTGAGATTAGAATGGTCCATTATCCTCTGTGTTGCATTGGTTGAACAGTTATCAGAATATGTTAAGGTCTAAGAAATTTTCAACCAACATTACACTCTTCAATAAGTGCGTTGCATAATTTTATTATTCAATCAATTATTACTTATTTTTATAGTTTTAAATTTTAAACTAAACCAAAAATTTGACCCCTAAATTTTTCCTTTCAGTTTATGTTTACTTGATAAAAGATTACATTCCAAAATATTTCAATAATGAACAAACATATAAATGGACAATGAATCCTTTAATATTATATAATTTTTTATTTTAAATTATATAATTTACAATATAAATCGAATTATATAATTTATAATAAATTTTTTATTCTAATTGTATAATCTGAAATATACTTTTTTTATATTTCATATTATACAATCCATAATACAATTTTTCATATTTTAGATTTTAGAATATAAAAGATTATATTATAGATGGTGTAATGTAGAATTTTTTTTTTTTATATTTCAGATTACATAATTTATAATACAATTTTTCATATTTTGAATTTCAGATTACATCAAACCATACTATTGTAGGGTGGTGGTTAATATTCTCATCCATTAGTTTTGTTTATTGATAAATATGTAATGGTTGAAATTAATTTTAATTAAGTAATTGAAATAAATGTGAAGTTAATTTGAATTGAAAAGTGGTTACATATTGTGAATAAGTGTAAATTTAGTTCCTATTATAGAAATAAATTTAGTTATTAATAGATATAATTTAAAAACTAACAATAAATTTATTTAAAAGATTATATAATATTTTCAAAATTTTCTTTCTAAATTTATAGCGAAATTTTAATTTTATTTTAAATTATTTATATATTAGCAACTAAGTTGAAATATCTAACTTACACTTAATTTTGCTAAATATATTTTATTACTAAATTTTAATTTTATTTTATTTTTCTTTTCAACATCAAACTTACTCTTAATTTAATTCAATATATAAATCTCATACCAACATCATTTTTTATTTTAATTTAAACAATAATTCCATCAACCCATTTTTTAATTCAAATAATTTAAATTTTCACTATATCAAAACCATATTTCCATTTAACTAGTTTACATAAATTTTATTCACAACATATGATCACTTTTTTATTTAAATTAACTTTACATTTATTTTAATTACTTAATCTGAATTAATTTCAACTATTACATGTTTATTAATAAATAAAAACGACTCCCTAACTGTGCATTTATTCTAGTTGCACAGTAACAACACATCACATGTGCATGAAGAAAAAAAACAGAAGAGGAATGAGGGAGTATATTAATCACACTAAAATTATATCTATCAGTAACTAAATCTATTTTTTTTTAATTTATTTCCATATTAGGAACTAAATTCACAAGGGTATCTTTATTTTACAATATATAATCATTTTTCTATTCAAATTGACTTCACATTTATTTTACTTAATCAGAATTAATTTCAACCATTATATATTTATCAATAAATAAAACTTATGGAGGAGAATATTAATCATCCTAAAATCCTACAGTATTTTCACAATTTTAATTAACTCATTCATTAATTGAAATAATATGGTTTGATGTAAACTAAATTTGTCTTCTCTTTTCACATTTTTTTTAATCTTAATTAAATTAAATTGAGTCACAATCTTTTCACAATGATATAATGTCTCATTATTTACCCATACCTAAAAATAAATAAAAAATTATATCATTTCAAAAATTTTATATAAAAATTACAAAATCATATAAATCAATAGCTGTAGAAAGGGAGAATATAAATAATTTTATATGTTCTAAAGGAGTAAAACTTGCTCTATATGAGATATGAAAGTATATGTTGTCTTTGAACCGAAACTAAACTAAGATAAATCCATATAAAGATAAATTATTATATAAAGATAAATAGTTATGTAACTTTAATTGGTTGCAAATAAATTATAAAGAAGGAAAAATAATATTTTTTTAATTTAAATTGTAGACATCTCCTCTCATATTTTTATATTAGGCGGAGAGGAATAGTGTATATTCGCAGTTTATATTCATTAGGATACTTTTAACGTGATTTCTAATGAAAAAGTTATATTATTTATTTAGTAATATCCTTGAAATAATTATTAGAGGATTTTCTATGTGAGTTATTAATGAAATGGAATTTTAAATTTAAGAAACAGGTTTAGTTTTATTGTGGGAGCAATTGGCATATATATATATATATAAAAGAATCGTTTTTTAAAAAAAAAAAAGATTCTGAGAGAGAATTGTATAATTGACTTTGAATTCTTAAAAGAGTGTACTGTCAGAGTTTCATAAAAGCTGCTAAAAAATTGTTGAACGTACCATAATTGCATCATTAAAAATAGTGAAATAGAAGTAATAGCAATACTGTGGGCTGTGGAACTAAGTTGTGGGCGATGAAGTTTTCTTCCCTTTTTGTGTTCTTGGTTGGAGTGATAGAAAGGAAGTGTGAGCTATGGCTACGGAGGCATTTAACAGTGATCAAAAAATGGTGAGAGAGTGAAGAAACTTGTTCAGTATGGACCGCATTCTCCTAACTTTCCCGTCATTAACTCTAAGTTGACACATCAAGACAAATTACTTTTGCATTGGTAATATACACTATAATATTTTTTTATATAATAAAAAACTTTAAAATACAAAATTTATATTATAATTTAAATAAATAAATATAAACGTAATTAGTATGGTGATTGTCATTCGTTATTGCTTAGATTGGTGTTCTTCTTATTGTGATGATAATCAATAAATGTTTAAGTTAGTATATTTTAACATAGTTAGGTTAAATTTAACAAAAGAAAAATTGAATTTATCTAAATATTATTACTTATCAATCTATATATATATATATATATATATATATATATATATATATATATATATATATATATAGGTAAATTCAGTATTATCCACGTATATTACCTATGGATCTGTATTTATAAGTAAATTCAATATTATTTAAAGATTACTATATAAGGATCTGTATCGATAGGTAAATTTAACATTACATTTAGAATATTATCCACCGATTTATATTTGTAGATAAATTTAACATTAGAATATTACCTAAAAAACTGTATTTTTAATAATATGACTTATATTTAAATTAATAATATTAATATTATTATTATTATTGTCATTATTCACATTAATATTATTAATAATATTATTAATTTTATTAATATTATGAGAATATTATTGATATTTTAATATGTTATTAAAATTATTATTATTATCATTATTATTATTATTATTATTACCTTCAAATATTATTATTTTTAAGATTTTTTATTAGTCTTATTATTAAAAATACTAATATTTTATTTATTTATTTTTGTTATTAATATTAATATTAATATTATATATTATTATTAATATCAATAATAATAATGATAATAAATATTAATAATATTATAATTAATAATATTAATATTATTTATGTTAATATTATTATAATTAATATTTTAATATTATTTTTATATAATATTATTAATATATTTTTTCACTAATATTATAAACATTATTAATATTATAGTTGTTATTTGTTAATAAAAACAAACTTAATATTAGTAATAAAATTATTATTATTAATAATAATAACTTTATTATCGTCATTAGTATTGATATCATTAATATTATTATTATTATTATTATTAATATTATTTTTCATATTATTAAATTAGTTTTTAATATTGTTAATTATTTAATTTGTATTATTAATATTTATGTTACAAATATTTTTAATAATTTTAATTTATTACTAGTTTTATTATTATTAGATTTTTATTTACACGAAAAATATTCTTAATACTAATAACATATTTATTAAAATTATTTATATTTATAGTAATATATATGTAATAATATTATTAATAATATTATTGTTATTAATATTATTTTTATTATCAGTATTAATATTATTAATAATATTAATAATATTAATATTTTAAATTTTATTAATTTATGATTTTTATAAATCTTATTAATATCGTTTTTATTGATATTATTAATACTATTATTTATATTATTGTTAATATTATGATTGTTTTTTAATAAAAATAATAATAATAATAATAATTTTATTAATAGTATTGATAATCATAATTGTAAGTATAATTATAATAAGAAGAATAATAATAATAATAATCATAATATTAACACATACCTACAGAACAAATTTGTGGGAAACACAAGATCGAATTTACCCAAAGATAAAAGTTTGTAGAAAATTTACCTACAACCTGATTACCTACGGATTTTGAACTGTCAGTAATCCATGGGTAATATCTGATTATCCACGAATTTTTGTCATTACCTACAGATTTTTGTCGTTGGTAAATCCAATTTTTTTTTGTAATATAAGAAAGTGATATTATAGAGATTAAATGTTAATGAGTATTCATGTAACTTAACCCATTCTTGAACACTTAGTCTTGACTTATATGGGTAAGGTTACACATTACATAAGAAAAAGTTTTATGGATCAATATGAGTTAGACACAACTCATCAGTATTTTTGAGTATAAAATTTGACATATACAAAGTATTTATTAATCCAAATCCAGGTTAATAGGGTTGAAATAGTTTAGGTTAAGTTAAAACTATATTAAATTAGATGGACCTAGGTTAGGTTTATTAAGTTCGTTTAGTTGAGTTAGTTTAAGCATTGAGCCAAATCAAGTTAGGCTGAAATAGGATTGACTCAAGTCGTATTAGGTCAGGTTAGGACCAGGTTAGAACAAGTTGAATATGGTTTAAGTAAGATTAAGTCAGATCAAGTCAAGTTAGGTTGTATAGAGATCATGTTAAATTAGACCTATGTTGAACTAGGTTCAGGTTAGATTAAGTTGGTTCGAACTAACATCATGCTAAGTAAAGTCCAGCCTATGTCAGATCAAGTCAAGTTAAGTCCAGATTGTGCCATATTAAGTCTAACTCATATAAAATACCATAATACAATCTCTAACTCAAATTCTTAAAATAATAACTTAGTATATTGTTTTCATATATATTATTCAAGTTTTTAATTTTTAATAATCTTCTCAAATTTAAATTCTTAACAAATATAAATTTAGATAGATAGATATCTAACAGACAGATAGATAGATATCTATCTGTCTATCTATCTACTAACAGATAGATAGGTATATATATCTACTATACATATCTGTTATATATATATATATATATATATATATATATATATATATATATATATATATATATATATATATCTATAATAGATAGATAAATATCTGTAATAGATAGATAGGTATCTGTAATAGATAGATAGGTATCTACTATACATATTTATCTAACAGATAGGTATATACCTATCTATCTGTTAGATACCTAATAGATATGTATTAGATATCTAATAGATAGGTAATAGTTATCTATCTGATATATAGACAGATAGATACCTAATAGATAGATACCTATCTAATAGATAGATACCTATCTAATAGATAGATACCTATCTAATAGATAGATACCTATCTAATAGATAAGTATCTATCTATTAGGTACCTAATAAATAGGTATCTGTTAGATATCTGTTAGGTATCTAATATATCTAATACATAGATATCTATCAATTTGTTAGATAACTTTCTAACAGATAAATATCTATCTGTTAGATATATATCTATCTATCAATCTATATTATTTCTATTTTGTAGTTATTTAACAACTAAAATCTAATTTGATGACTATTTTGATCACAATTAGCAATCATCTTATTTGGTAACTACAAATTAATTTCTAAATAGTTTATTTCTTATAGTGAAGTGAATGTTTAAGTTAGTATATTTAATATAGTTGGATTGCTTTATAAGGAAATGATATTATAGAAGTTAAACATTAATGATTATACATGTTAGTTTGCCCAATCTTCAACATTTGCCTTCACTCATATGAGTAAGGTCGAACAAAACAATGTTCATATCGTAAAAAAAACTTACATAAGAAAAAGTTTTATGGATAAGGATCGCCATGAGTTTCATCCGTCATTCTTTAAGTACAAAATTTTACTTAAAAAATAAAAAATGTTTACTTAAAAAACATGTATAGACATATCAATTATTTACTTAATCCAAATCTAGGTCAATATTAATAGGGTTGAATTAGGTTTAGGTTAAGTTGAAATATATTAAATTAGTCAAGGTTAAGTTACGTTGGATCAGGCCTAAGACGTGTTAAGTCAAGTTTAATTGAGTTAAATTAGATTCAAGTTGAGTTAAGTCAAGTTAGGTTGAGATTAATCCAACTCAAGTCGAATAAGGTTAGGTCAGACCAAGTCAGATCAAGTCGAATTTGGTTAAGGTAAAACTGAGTTGGGTCAAGTCAAGTTAGGTTGTGGAGGGATCATGTCAAGTTGGACCCATTAAGTTGGGTTGAGCTGACATCATGTGGAGGACTACTTCTTCCTCCACCTCCATAGCTTCTTCAAGCACCTCTATAAAATTTTATATTTCCAAAAGCACTTGTATGAAAAAGACTTCAATACCCTTAGGTAAGTAGAGGTGTGTGGGTTGAATTTATATTCCAGATTCTGTCTACTACTAAATCCAGAATTATAACTTCCAAGCAAACAAAAAAAATATTTTGCAATTCAATAATTTTCTGGATTTTAATCCAAAATAGTGTCGATCCACCAAAAATTATCTTACCATCCACCCCTTCCCTTTCCCTCAACGATGATGATATGTACATTTAATGGGAACAACGTTCAACAATGGCAGTTAAGGGAGGTGCAATGCAGGCAACACCCTTAGCGACGACAATAATATTGGTAGCAGTAGTGCAGAAATATGGAGATGGATGATATGAGTGAGGGTAATTGGGTTATCTACTATATTCATTTAAAGAAATTTTAGTCTTTTCACATTTTCTATGAAGGTGTAGGAAGAAACTATAGAGGTGGACGAAGAATTAGTCCATGTTGAGTCAAGTGAAGCCTATGTAGTTCAAGTCGAGCAAGTCAGAATTGTGTCATGTCAAGTTGGGTTAAGATGGGTTAGACCTAGGTTGGACCTACGCCGAGCATTGTCATATCGGGCCTTAGTTGGGTTGGGTCAACCTAGTCAGGTTAAGTCAGGCTGGACCAAGGTCCAACCAAGTTGATTAGGTTGGACTGTCTAAGTTAGGTCAAGTTGGGTCGGGCTGACATCATGTTAGCTCAAGTCAAGCCTATGTTGGGTTAGGTCGAGCTGAATTCAGATCGTGTCATGTCAAGTTGGGTTAAGATGGGCTCAACCCATGTTGGACCTACGTCTCGAGTTGGGTCTAGGTTGTCTTGGGTCAACCTGGTCAGGCTGAGTTGGGTTAGACCAAGGTCCAATCAAGTTGTCCAGTGTTAATGTTAGATTGGATCCAATAAGGAAAAGTCAAGGTAGTTGGGTCCAAATCATGTAAAGTTGAATCAGATAAAGTTCAAGTTAGGCTGGGTCGAGCTTAGCCTAAGTTGATTAGATCAGGTTGAACTTAGGTCAATCTATGTCAAATTAGGCTAAGGTTAGGATGAGTTGGATTAAACCAAGTTCAGGACGAGTCCAATTAGACCAAAGTCAGGACAAATTATGTCAAGTCAAGATTAAGATGAATCATGTTCAACCAAGGTTAAGATAAGTCATGTAAGACCTAGATTAAGTTAGATACTAGTCATAACTAATCTAGTTTGATTCGGTCCAAGTCAAAAATAAATTGGGTCCAACCCACTCATTTGATGTATCAATAAAAAAGACTTATTTTATGAGTAAGTTAAGATTGATCCATAAATTAATAATTATACCAATAAATTATAAACAAACTCATAAAAAACTATAATACTATTCCCAACTAAAAATCTTAAAACAATAACTTAGTATATTTTTTTCATATATATTATTATTATTGAAGTTTCTCATTTCTTCTCAACTTATATTCTTAACGAACATAAACATCTATTTAATCTCATTATACATTCCTAAACATATTGAGAATCAGACAAATATTTTCTAATTTTCTTCTGTCTAAAACTAACTCCTCTTAATTATTTATGCAACATTTCACTTCCACCCCTTCTCAAAGATTTAGAAAAACATTAAACTATTTCTTTATGAAGAATGATAATATAAACATTAAAAAAATAAGAGATTGTACGCATTTAAAACATTAAAAGATAGAATAATATCCCCACCTATGAATGTTTTAGGATGTTGTGTTGGAGCAAAGGTTTCTTTGCTCATTACACCTTCCTGTAAAGTGTTTCTACAACATTACCTGGCTGCACTGCATAATGGCCCTGCAAATATGATTCACACACCTAGTCACAAACCACCACCAATGCATTGACTTAAATTTGTGACCATCCTCAGAAACTCATATCTTCTGCCTCTCAAATAAAATAAAAAATTTAGTCAAACATACATCCATTCCTGTTTACTCTTCTATTTGTTCATCTTCGTTTCTTTTCTACTGCTCATTTTTTTCTTTCTTTCTAATTCTAAGTCAAACTTTACCTTCTCCTGAGAATTTTACAATCAAGAAATTCAAATTTATTGAATTTTAATTACTTTTATTTTAAATTACTTAATTTTTTAAATATTTTATTTAAATAAAATAATCTAAATTTATTAAACTTAAAATTTTGTATTTAAATAAAATATTTTAATTACCACCAAATAAATGTTGAAAACGAATCTTTATTACTTATAATAAAACTAACCAATGTTGAATTCAATTGAAAAAAATATTATAGATATATATTGGAAGGAGTCCCACCACCATTAATAAAAAAACTCTGAAAAATATCAATCAATAAATAGCACTAGTCAAATAATATTAGTTAAAAAGTAATTTTTATTAATATCAAATAAACAATTGACTTATATTAACCAAAAGATAGTCTCATTGTTTTTACACGAGTTCAAAACACTTATGATATTTACAAAAAAGAAACTCTAATTAATATAGAGTGGAAAATAATATAAATCTCAATGAAAAAGAAAAAAACTTAACATCAATGAGTGAGTGAAAAAAGTAATTTTTGAGTGACTTAACTTAGAAGAGCTACCATCAACTTTAGTCTAAAAAGACTATATGAGAAAAACAGTTAAAAAAAGAATATAAAGGAAAAAAAATTAAAAGACATAAAGTAAGAAAAATTTCAAATTTATAATTTTAATATAAAAACTAAAACTGTATAATTATATATAGCTGCTCTTTTAAATTCTAAAATTTAATTTTTGTAATAAAAAAGTATATTCAAACAAGATATCTTTTATAAAACATTTTAAACTTTTTATAAAAATAAATTAGTTTTGTAAAAAATTCCCATCGAAATCCAGAGACTTTTTAATCCTTGCCTTCACCACTCATGGCCTTATTTCTCTCTTGATAATGTACTGTAATTCCATTCGTTCTCTCTTCGTTACCTTACCACGTTCAAAATTGTTACCAATGTGAATATGAAGATAAAGAGAAGTAATTTGTAAAACACAAATATAAAACCTACTAATTACCATCTCTCTTCCTATTATTAATACTTCAAAAAATTTACACAAAACATGTCAAATTGTATAGGTTGTCTATTAGATATGATTAATTTTCTCTTAAATGGCCTTACAAAAAGTCATGCAGTGCTTATTTGTTAAGAGTTTGCTAAAATTACTTTATAAAAATAAATGTAAATCATTAAATATATAATTAAAATATTTACTTAAATGGTCTCAATCACATTTTTATCAAAATAGGTATTTTTAGTTATTAAAATACAATTTAATTTTTAACTTAAAAGAACAATTAAACACTTAAAAGACTTAAATTTCTCATGTAAGTTGTACTATAGATAGAAAAGTGAAACAATAAAGGAAATGAAGATTATCTGAATTAAAAAAGATATGAATCCAGTGAAAAAAATGCTAGGTTATTAACACACTTATATTAGTTCAGATCAACTTTTTTTTATTGAATACCTTGGGTTAAAACTTTTTTTTATTGAATATCTTGAGTATCAAGTTAAGAAGACAAGTTTTAGACCATTTAAAAATACTTTTGGGCATAACAAACTTGTTTGGGTAAATAAATATAAATATTAATTTTTTTTTTGACATTATTATTGTATTAGATAGTAAACTTACTGATGTATATACCGGAAGTCAAATCTATAAACTTATTAAAATATAAATAAACGTCCTATTTAAAAATATCATCTAAGAAAAATTTACAAGCACAAAAGGATCTAAACTAATTACACTCAACCTAACGCCATCTAAAGTAATAGTACTTCTAATGTTTATATATTATAATTCATTTTATATTGATTTCTATTTTCACTAACTATCAGTCGATTAACATATTTTAGAATATATCATAACTATTTAAAAACTTTAAAATAAAATACGCTTTTCAAATAACATTTATCTAAATCTTGAACCCTAAATCAAATCAAACTTTCTAAAATGTGGTTAGGCCTAAAAAGTGCCATAGTAAGCAAATACACTAGGTTTAGACTTTAAATATGCCAAACTTAAACAAAAACTTTTCCACCCCTACCACAAAAAAAGGTGAAGAGGGCCACCCAAAAGGTTTGTCATTAACCATTCTTCTAGATTGACCCTTTTGCCTAGTCACATTTCACAAATACACAACTACTAAATATTTTCACAAGAAACAGAGGACCACACTCATTGCATCTTCCTTCAAATATAAATGGAAGAAAATCACCAATTGAACCTGATTGTAAAAACTCCTGTGACAAAAGGCCAATTGTTGGACATAAAGCCAAGATACATTAATTGAACAGTGTGGCTGGCATTGATACAAATCTTTGCTGGGGAAGAACACAGCCAAAGCTCCACCTGATCTTCAACTAATTCTAGCCTTACAACAATTACAATTAGGAAGGGAAAAGAGAGAAAGAGTGAGAGAGAATTCAAATACTGTTTGGTATTGAGGATCAACAAAATAACAGAGGAGAAAACAGTAAAGGGCAGCCCGGGGGAGGGGGGTGTTCTCTGCTATATATACAGTCAAAGAAAGATATTAACCATCCTTTCAGCCTGCTAATGCCTTTCACATTTTCACTCCACTTTTGGGGCATTAACTTTTGTACTAAATGTGTGATTTGAAAGTATCATATTGAAGCTTTGATTTCCATGAAAACAATCAATTCTGGAAGTTTGATGGACTTTCAACATGCTTCTTCCCTTCATCTTTAATGAAGTCACCCTCACTTAAACATGTGATATTGTCCATAGAAACTGCTCCACCAACCTCCGGTGGAAAATTATCTTCTTCTATAGGGTTCACCCCATGGTTGTCAGGGGTTCTTGATGGCAATCCATTATCATCCATCATACAGAGATAATGATGCGTGTCAAAGGATTCTGTGCCAGGTTGCAAAGCAGAGCTGAACAAGGGTTGCATTAACAACTTTCTATCTGGAAATTCGCACAACGATATTCGACAAACAGGACATGTGGAATTCTGCTGCAGCCATAGGTCTATGCAGGTCACATGGAAAGAGTGTCCACAATAAGGGAGGATTCGCAGCATATCCTCACCTTGGTATTCTGAGAGGCAGACTGTGCATCTTCAAAAACAATGAAATTGTGTGTTCAAAACCAGGAAATAATTATCTGAATGAGAAATGTCATCAATATGTGAAACTCTTACTAAAAACCTAAAGTACTCCCCTCAATTAAGTTCCGTACAACATAAACCACACACATATGAACTTCATATCATTTTGTATCCTTTGTAAGAATTACAAGAAACCATTGGGCCCAACCACTGCCAAAGCTGAATATAAATTTTCAAATTTATGACATGATTAGATTGCACTGCCATCCCACAAGTTTTGCCAACATAACTACCTTTTTGTCATAATGTGTAGGAAGTTATAATGAAGGGTGTATGTTTGAAATATCAAAGGATCATCAGTATATGATAACCTTCCAGACATTAAGACAAAGAGGTAGTTAGTAGGCAAACCTTGTGGGAGGTCACTGCAAGTTATTCATATTATAAATAGTTTTTGTAGACTTGTTGATATGCCATGTTAAAATTTGTGTATATCTCTTTCCTAACAAATACTATTAGATAGTTCCCACCTGTTTATATTGTCTACCAAGAAAGATATGGACTTAAAATATGAATATGACCATGCCATGATAAAATTAGACTTGAGAGGATCCATTCCCATGGCATACACGTATAGGGCAAAGAAATTCACTCTAACATAAGCTTCTTTTGCAGGAAATCAACAAAAGAGATGTTGATAGGACAATTTAAGCAATACCCTGACAAGAGTTAGTCCTAAGCCAATGGAAGATATCATCATATCAGGCGAGATACATGCATTTTCAAATTAAAGAACATAGGAGCAAATGTGACATCAGAACCCACAGAAAAAAATGGCTATAACCCCCTTACAAGGTGCATAACCTTCTGTAGTTTAAATGTCTTTCAATATATGGGATTGACACCTTCATTACAAATTCCTGTCCATGCTTTTAACTTAACTACTGAAATAGGCATAAATTACCTTATATTATTTTGCCATAAGAGTATCATACAGTAAGAGATTGTTTCATTAACATCATAGACAGGTGGGACAAAAATGAATGAATGAACAAATACATCAGAAACAGATATAAAAACATACTGAGAATTTTCTGCTGCAGCAAAAAACTTGTCACTGTACTTCTTTGTTGGAAATTTAGCTACAGTCACGCGTTCGAGACCATGGCAACCCCGCTCCATCTGAACACGGGAAAAAGGTCTAATTGATAATAAATCCAATTCAAATAAAATGACATCATATTTATTGGGAAAACAACACAGTTTGCACTGCATCAATTTACATAATAAAAAAATGTTTAATTACTATGTTCTATCAGTGTAAAGTATAACAATTTGTACGCCATGTCATGATTAGTATCACTTTTAAGATAATTATGTAAATTTAACAACTATATTTTGAATTTGAATGATAATGTAAAACCCTTTACACTTCCGGGTGCATGGTCTATTTGATCAAAAATGAAAAAACAATATAAACAAGGTGCATAGACTATTTAATCAAAAGTGAAAAAAAAAATTACTCTGTCAACCAACTAATAGAAATTACGCTAAATTTGTTGACTTTCAAAGGAGTCACCATAAAAGTCATAACTTCTAATTATTTGAGAGTGTAATTTTTACACTAACAGTGGTTAGTGGATACAACTTAAACTCCAAAAAATAATGATCCTAGTAACCAAAATTTTAATATTAACTTGAAAAGTGAAAAAATGTGCACCATGCTGAGATTGGATCTGGAGACAATAGGAAAGGATCTCCTTGCAGCATTCAAGTGAATTCGAGCACATATGAGCCTGGTGCAGACGAAAACAATGAACATGGTGCTCACCGCGAACCCAATCACAGTCATCACCAAGTTAATCCCAGAAGAAATCATTTCGCACAATAAAAAAAAATCCCAAATTGATAAAGAACCCTCCAATTTCAGATTCCAGATGAACAGTGAACACCAACAGACACCGCCAGCATCTCCCTCCGTGGGTTTCAGAGGAGAATCTGAAGTGAGCTAGATGCTGTGGCACTAAATATGCATGCTTTTCTCGGTGGGTATGGAGGTGAAGGGTGAATCAGAAAATGGTGGTGTGGGAGGGTGAGAATTGGGACTGTTGTATTGTCCCAGTGACAGAGAGAAAGCAAACCCTAGAAGGCATAGTGGGTGAGTTGATGAGAGTGAGAGTGAGAAAGAGAAAGAGAATAGGGTGAAAGATCTAAGGGTAGTTATGGCTATGATCAAAACTTTTTAGATCTAAATCAAGTTTTGATTACTGTTCTTTAGCTATGGAACAAAGAAGATGAAGGAAGATGAGTCACTGCTGCTGATGCAGAATTTTTATTTGAATTTAAGCAGAGTGTTGTGCTAATATAAATATTTTTATATTATCATATAATATATATCTGACCAAGGAGAATGGGAATGAACTAATACAAATTTAATTTAATTTGTGGTCTTTAATTTTTTGTTCTTACAGTATATTGGCATTTATAGATGTATTCTGCTTGCAGAAGGAAA
>Ga0209700_106299_pt1 | contig 18586 bp, 15 predicted proteins | sample SiratroredBW_FD_187528 | JGI IMG/M metagenome (GOLD analysis project Ga0209700, IMG submission 187528) | Root nodule microbial communities of legume samples collected from California, USA - Siratro red BW (SPAdes) (version 2) | ecosystem: Host-associated > Plants > Roots > Nodule | place: USA...
AAGAATATGGCGAGGGCGTGGACAAACTTGAGACAAGAGGCTAGGAAACTAAGACAAGGAGATAGGGCTAGAATAGGATCGAAACCAATACTGATACCATGTCAAATTCTGGTTGGTAAAATTGTGTGTATTCTTTTCTTAGAGAATTCTGATATATATAGAATAAATACAGATTGATGTGTTTCCTAAACAATAGCTAAATTGCTATAAATGTGCTAACCTATAGCTGGGTTATCCTAATTAAGGAAATAATTACATAATGACATAATTTCCCTAATTTAAGGAAATGATTACATAATTACATAATTTCAGTTGTAGAATCCCATAGGATTTGCAGGCAGATATTCTGTCAGAATATTTGTAGTAAATGGCCAGATATTATGCTAATATCATGCCAGAATATTTTCAGCAATTATTTCCATTGACATTCACTAGTTATGCTTATGATAAAAATGGATATTGTTGTTACCATCCTTTGAGTTGAAAAATTTAAACTTCTGAATTTCACTTTTCATGAAACTGGATCCTTTTATATGTGCCTGAGCTTCAAGGGGAGAATTCTATAGAAGGTAAGTTCTTTGAGTCACCCGAGTCATCCTTTGCATTACCTGAATCAACCTTTGTCCCTTTAGTGAAGGAATCTTCTTACACTCATGCTACCCCTAACACTTTCTGCAAGGATGTTTTTGGGATGCTCCTAATAAGAGCAATTATATTCTTGAGTCAAGATCAACACTAGATTGTAGTCGCTCAAAAATTCTCTTCCTTATATAAGGCAGAAACCTAACCTGGTCCAAGAACCAGAGGTGAGTGTTCATACTTTGAATCTTTAGAAAATTCCTTGAATAAAAATTGAGCCTAACATGATGCTTAAAGAGTATCATGATTGTCAAAGAGCAAAAATGATCATCGAATAACAAGGCAATGCTAGTGATAGTAGTCACCAACCGTAAAAAGAAAGTTCACTAGTAGAAAAATGAAACTCATAAGGAAAACATCGATGGTAAACAATACTCACCAAAAAATGCCAATGGTGAACAATAACGCCAATTGGAGAAAGCTTGACAAGAAAGAAATTCATCCAAAAATCACCAATGGTAAACAATACTCGTCGAAAAAACATGGGCGGTAAATAGTCCTTGCCAGAAAACATTGGTGGTAAACAATATTTTCCAAAAAGGCATAGACTATTAGCAGTACTTACTACAAAAACATTTGAGGTAAATAGTACTTGTTAGAAAAGTGTTGGTGGTAAACAATAATCACTGGAAAAATATCAATGGGAAACAACACTCGTTGAAAAGACATTGGCGGAAAATTGTAACAGTGGTTGAAAAAAAGCTTGCCAAAAAGTAGTTAGTAGTTAACAATGACACAAGCACTAAATTATGACGATGGTGGTGAATAGTGTACCTAGTGCGAATAGTGATTGTTGGGAGAAAAAACAGAAATAGGAAAATGTGAACAGTTTCTAAAAAAATTATTCATGAGTGGTGGACCCGTAGGAAAAGCTCGGATTTGAGTTCCCTTCTTTTTAGGCTTTTGATAACATGTTGAAAGGAGTAAATGTTCTTTTCCATTAAGGATAACAATTGTATGGCCAATCATTGTAGGTATAATGGTAGATGCTCTAGACCAAGTTAATCTTATATCTTTTTCCGCTTTTGCGTTAAGCTTCTTTGTTTTCCTTAATAAATGATTTAGTGAACGCGTCACAATTAATTACTCCTTTTTCTTGTCAAGACGAAGAAACAATTTCTATTTTCTCTACTATACTATTTAGGGTTTAGAGTGTAAGGTTTAGGGATGATACCCGTTTGATACCATGTTGAGAAGAAAGATGGTACCCCTTTGGTACCATGTTGAGAAGAAAGAAATTGATAAGGAATATAATGAATTCCTTGTGTTGTGTATACACTTGAGTATTCTTATTTATAATGAAGAAGAGATACAATAACAAGAAACAAAATCAATATCTAATAATGGAAAATATTTGGTACAATATTTCCCATTAAATAATATCATAACTACCTATTTAATGCAATCAAATCATATTTCTAACATAATCAAATCATATCTCTTACAATTCAAATCAGAAATAAGAAAACTCTCAAGGCATGATCATTGAAAGGAAAACCAATAAACAATCTCCTTGAAAGGCAACAAAGTAAATCTTGCAGGAGAATAATTGTGTACGGTGGAATATAGAGAGAGCAATTCTCTTTAAAAATATTACAAAGTATTTACCACATCTAGTTGAACTAAACTGCTCAAAATCCTTTCAATATCATCAAGTTCCAACTGCATCTGTACACGAATTAAGACATCATATGAGAAAAAAAGAACACGACCATTCGAATCTTTATAATATCACGTTTGTAACCTTTTTGGTTAATGCCAAAAGCACATCTGCTTCAGCCTTTGCCACCGAACTTCTTGCTCGCTGCAACTCATCATTTAAAGGAACAACAGAAAGTGGCTCTATAGTATTTCCAATTCCTGATCCACTGCCAACAAATACTATCTAAAGGAATGGAATTTATGTACACCTACTAGCTTTGTTGACAAACATTACTTCATGAACAATAAGTGCTCAAAGTTTAGTTGAAAAATTTTATTCACCTGGACAATAATAGACCCTTAAAACTTGTCTTTTGTCTAGAATCAACTCTTACGCACCACCTCCCATCTACGTTATTCACTTCCTGTTTGAATTGTTACAGAATCAATACAGAAAGAAACAATTATACGGAAAAGAAATACATGTAGAGTCAAAAGAATCTTACTAGGATTGAGGTTTCACTCCTTTCACTCCTGATTATGCTCTCTATTAGTTGTTTTACCTGAAGATAGGAAACAAATAATCCTAATGGAACGTATAAATGACCTCTTCTAAATTAAAATAAGCATACATATATTGTATGTCTGATAATATAAATAACCAGATGAATAATACAAAGTCAGAATACAAGGCACAGAAGATTTACTAATATACCATTTTTCATAGTAAGTGTGTGAAAGAATTCATTGCAAAATAATAATAATGTGGAGAAGTGAATATATTTCGCTGATATAGAACTGATCCTATCGGGAGGTATAAATTGGAAGAGGAGAATAATTCTGCACACTAATTTGGCCTAAAAATCAGGAAAATAATTATTGATATAACTGCTGTAGCTATAAAGAAGGAAAGACATATTCCAATTACATCAAGCCTATTATTAACAGCATAAATCAGACCATATTAATCCTGATTGATTTCCATATACAAAAAATCTCTACATTCTGGTTTTTCCTTAATTTTGAACAATATTATATCAATATTAATTAGATCCAAATTTGGATTCAATGCTCCCTAATCGATTTCCACATGTTTTGTTCTATCACAATGCACAAGACTTTTTGCAATGCTAATGGCAGCTTTATCATTGCATAACAAACTCACTGTATAATTAGTATGGACCTTAAGTTCTGTTGAATGTAATAGACTTAACCCCTACTTTCTGTTATTTGGTTACTATTTCTACCTATAAATAAACAATCCTGTGTGTATATTTTACATAAGGGAAATTAATCCTATATTTACTTTTCTTTATCTTAATATGGTATCTAGAGCCAAGTTAGGGTTACATTTTTCCGGTGAACCCACGTGTTTTCCAGCCACCGTCAGTGCTGCTCCACTAATCCGCAACCGCAGCCCCACCATAACCGCCGATTGGACGAGCGATATCACCAATCGACTCGTCTAGGCCAAGTGACCACTATGCTGCAGAAATTGCACAAATTCCATGGGACATAGATCTGAACTCAGCTTCTGCAATACTTCTAGCAACAAAAAGTTGTGCCTTACTTTTTCAAGCAACTAGGTTCACCCAAACAAATGAGCAGTCCCCACTAGTTGACTTTCTGTCAGTCACTGAACCAGCCCAGTTCACATCACAAAATATTTCTACATTAGTAATCGAGTTCTTCTTGAAATGAGTCCTCTTCCTGGTGCTTTTTTAAGGTATTCTAAGATGCAGTTTACATCTCCCATGTGTGCCTCTTTGGTCCATTCATGTATCAACTTAACATGCTAATAGAGTGACCAATGTCAATTAGAGTGTAAGTTAGACTGAATTTTCTTCTTCAACTCCAATTTTCACATAGAATTCTATAGGTGTAAAGGTGCAGTCCAAGGTGGTGACAAAAAACCCTATATTCTTGTGACAACCTCTCAAAATACTCATGATTTCTAATTGGGTGTTGGGTGCATGACCTCACCCCTTTCCTCAAGGCAATATGTATGTCATATGAGTCTAATTATGAATTAACTTGAAATAGCCTGAGAACTTGATTTGGTTAATCTTGTTTAAGAATTTAACAAAAGCAAAGAAACACAGATTTTCACCATTGAACATGGATTTAATCCATAGAAATAGATAAGTACACCCCTCACTTATTTGGCCGAAATTATTCCACTAGATTAGGCTTGGATTATTGCACCAAATGTCTATAATACAAACTACTAATTACACCAGGAAAACAAAAATAAAAGCATCCCTTAATTATGAACCCAAGATATACAAAATAAAAAACTACTTTTGGGAGCAAGGGTATTTTTCTTGGAGTTGCACACTCTTGCTCATTTTCTTGATCTCCATTCATGAACTCATAAGTACGTCCAATTCATTAACATTGGAAATATCATCCATTAAATTTGAAGGAGAACCAAGAAAATGATTTTTCTTTGTGAGTATTTTTAGGTTCTAAATATTGATCAAAATCTTGGTTTTGGCTCGAAAGTGTGCACGTTTTTGCCTCCTTTTTAGTTTTCTTTTTCCTTGAGTGGACTAGTAGTTTTTTTTTTATCTTTGAGAGCATTTGGTTGATTCTCAAGTACTACAACAAGTGAATTAGTGGATTCAAATTTACGCACGACTTTTTATTTTGTAACAAATTTATTACATAGAGTATTTCAAGACTACCTTCAGTTTCAAGAATTGTTGGCTTCGAAACTAGTGGGGCTAGGCAAAGAATTTCCCAAGGTTGTCTCACTGTCCTAATGAATTCCATCATTAAAGGATTGGTTTTCAAAAATGGTTACATCCATAGTATGGTAGAACTTTCTGTTTGAAGGCCAATAACACTTGTATCCTTTCTTGTTTGGAGAGGATCCCAAGAATATAAATTTCAAGGCTTTAGGGTCTAGTTTACTTAGATTTGGTTTCTGGTCATTTAGAAATTTTCTATATCCAAAGATTTTTGTCAGAAGGTAGCTAAGAATTTTGGTGTTTGGGTATATGACAATAGGGGTTTGAAATTATGGGTTTCGGAAGACATTCTATTCATTAGATAGGCTAAGGAAATGATTGATTCATCCCAAAAATGTCTTGGTACATTAGTTGATAACATGAATGATCTAGAAACTTTCATAGTGTGTCTATTCTTCCTTTCTGCAAACTCATCCTCTTGTGGTGAGTTCAGACATGAAGTTTGGTGCACCATGCCATGCTTGACAAGGTATTCCCCAAGAGAATTATGGAGGTACTCCTTCCCATTGTCGATTCTAAGGACTTGAATGATGGCTTGAAACTGGGTTTGGATCATTTTGTGGAAATTTTCAAACATAATTGAATAATGGAGAGGGAATAAAAAAATATTTTATTAATTACACTCCAGCTAACTACATTCTCAACTCCTTATACGTAACAATCACATTTTCTTAAAAGAAGAAATAATATGTTTTGGCATGAATGTGCAGATTCTAGGAATATTTTTCCTAATTATTATGAAGATATAAGATACTTTTATCCTAATAATCATATATTTACAGCACTCCACCTCAAGTTGATAAATGAATATAGATCATTCCTAACTTGTCTACAAGATCTCAGAATCTGCCTGAGAAAGTCCTATAGTGAAAATATCTGCTAACAAAAGTTTGATCTTGTAGGGAGACGGGTTGTAACCATCAGACCTATCTAAGGATTATCTATGATGAAGTGCTTATCAATTTTAATATGTTTGGTCCTATCATGTACTAGATTATGAGCAATTTCCAAGGTTGAATTGTTGTCATAGTACAATTGCATAGGGATGTGAACCTTTATTTTAAGGTCATCTAATATGATCTCATCCAAAGTCCTTCATACACACCTTGAGCATGGGCCAAAAATTCAGCTCCTACACTACAACGGGATACCCTATCTTGTTTTTTGCTTCTCCATGTCACTAGACTTTCTCCTAGAAACATACAATACCTAAAGGTAGATTTTTTGTTAGTAATAGAACCTACATAGTTGGCATCAGTATATATATTCAGGGTTAAAATATCATCTTTCTTGAAGAATATTCCCTTTCTTTGGCTTAACTTCAAGTAATAAAAGAATCCTGTCACCTACTTGCATGTGTGTCTATCGAATCATGCATAAACTAGCTTACCATACTAACTGCATAAGTACTATTTGGTCTTCTCAGGATCTACATCCCAACTTACCTATTTCTTTTAGGAGATCAAGTATAAATTTTCATTAGGAGATGAAAATTTCCTCTTTTGCATAAGTAACCTCTACTCCAAGGAAATACTTAAGTTTTCCTTGGTCTTACATTTCAAATTGGGTCACCAAATTTTCCTTTAAAGCCAATTCCTTGTTTCATCATCTCTTGCAATATAATCATGTCATCCACATAGACGTAGTAGTGTAAGTTTACCCATAATAAAGTGGTAATCTTTTCCTATTGTCTAATTACCTGAGACAGCCATGAATAAATCTTTCTATTGTCTAATTTCTTTGTCAAACATTCAAATTTAAATTTTAAATAAAAACTATTAAACTACATACATCTTTGCTGGAGCGTATGCACAGAACCAACAATAATAAATATCATAAAAACAAGCAAGAGTTACCTTTCTCTCTATCACTTGAACTTGTTGGCGTGAATGTTTCAGGGCTGAACTCTAAGAAGAATATATGTTTAGGTTACAAATGCTTTTGCAAAAAGTGAACAACATAAAATTGACAGTCAGCTGTATGACAACAAAAAAAGAAAGATGCATAGCTGAAGTATTCTCTTCATTTAATACATGAATTAAAGAATGCTATGAAAATTTAAGATAATATGTGCCATCTCAAACCAAATAAAATGAGTGGTGAACCACTGACACAATAAGAAGAGTTTGAAGGAAGCATGAAACAAACCGCAGAGTCCTTAATAGAGCCATCTTCATCAACAACTTGCTCTATCGCTTTAATTAAGGACCGATTGATGACAAATTCCATTATCTGCAAGCATGTTTTGGGGGATGAAAAAAGCCAGAAACATAGAAACATTAATTATACGAGAATGACACATTCAAAATCTCCATTTACCAATTCTGTAAGAGGCATGAAACGACCATGCAAATCTTTGGCTTCCTTAAGTGCAGCCTTGAGATCACCCTGCAAGATCTCAGCACACTGCAGAAGAGTGACAATGGCCCGTGCCTCATTGCCACTCACAGGTGTACTTCTCCGGGCATGTTGAATGGCAGTTTTGACCTACAGAACCTTGATTAGCAACTTTGCAGTAAAGATAACAGAAACACGAAGAACTGTTTTGTGTTTAATTGCAATCATTATTATTATAAAAGGAACCAATTTATACACAATGATTACTGACCAGCATAGCATCAAGGTGCCCCAAGTGCAATCTGAGAGTGCCATGCTTGTGCATTTCGACAGCAGCATTGGTTTCCTCGAGAAGTGCAAGACTTTCTTCAAAAGTTTGATTCAGAGACCACAGCTGGTCCTGTCACATGAACATCCGACATCATAATATGGAATAAGACATGTTTACATATCTAACGAAAAGTGGAATATAATTGAATGAGAAAGATTGGAATAAAAAAGGATAAAGTTATAATCTCATTATTTAGTTTAGATAGCCAATTTGTTTTACACCAGCAAATACTTTTTTACACCGTCTCACATTTCAACGTTAAATACATTGATGGGGTTAATTTAAACACACACTTCAAATGCATAATCAATTTTATCAAAATCAGTTCTGCCCCAACTTTTCATGTTTGGTTTCATGTTGAGTCATTCAAAATCAATGAAAATCAGTTATCGTAATTTTAAGTAAATGTTTAACATAATCAGTCCCATGTTGAAGAATTGGTTATGAATCCATAATTGATTTTGTGTTGAAGTAACTTTAAGTAGCTTTTGCGTTTAATCAGAAATTTTATATTGAGCTTTTTCTACAAAAATTACTTCTTCCCTCTAACATCGATTCTAATCAAAACCAAATTCATTCAATATCAATCTTGAAAAAAGCTCACTAGGCATACAAAAATCAAAAAAACACTTGGTCTTAAACTCCAACCAATTAAACATAACATTATTTCATTCATTCCTTTGCATAAATTTCAAAGGACTCAACTCAACCCAACTAACATAGGAGAAAAGGCTGAAAAGGGACCTTGAGGGCTTGACGGCCCAAGGAAGTGGTGGCGAAGGAAGCGACAACATCGCAAAGCTTGTCCCATTCGAGGACTCTGAGGCTGTCGTGGTGAATAGAAGCTGACACCCTTTGCCTTAGCCTTTGCCTATGTCTCTGCTTCCATTTGTTAAGGGTGATTACTGGGACAACAGGTATGGTTATGGCGAAAGATAGCATTTTTATTTCATGGGTGTTTCTTCCAACAATTGGGTTCGAAAGATTGCACAGTAATGTTGCTGATAGATGAGCAGAGGAAGCAACACCACAACATTTGGAGCAGGATTGCTGATTATAACGACATTCACTGGTGAACTTAACCAGTTTTGGGAATCAAATATGATATACCAAAAAATAATAATGATTTATAGAGATAAAATATGGTTTTGTTTCTCTAAAAAAATAAAAAAATTGGTTTTTGTTATATGAAAACATTGCCCTATTATTTTCTTGTAATTCAGAAATTGTTTTTAGTCTTCAAAATGATTATAGTTAATATTTAAGACAATTATAAATGTTGTAAAATATAAGTACGTGGACAACGGTATAAGGATAAAAAAAACGGAAGACTAAACTTGAATTTTGAAAAATTTCAAAAAAAAAAAAAAAAAAAAAACAAAGAGCACTTTGCCTAATTTAAAAATATAATATTATAATTAAAAAAACTGGTATGTCATTTTTTTAATTATATTTTTTAAATTAAAACGAAATCACAGGAGAATTCTTTTAATTTCTTCGTATGGGAACAAAGAAAAGTAAATGCCATAAAAGAAACTGATAGATAAGATTTTTAAGTAAAAAAATAATTCTAGAAAAATGTTAATTAAAATATACGTTAAAGAAAAAAAAGTATAGATTTTAATTTTTTGAGATAAAAGTTATTGTTAAGTTAAATAATTTATTTTAATATATCTATAATAAAGAAGTAAATTTGACTCTAATTAATTGTTAACAAAATCCATATAAAACACTAAAACTTATTTTTGGTATAAAACTTTAGAAGTTTTTTCTAGATTAAAACCACCTTAAATTTTTATCTACTTATATACGTGTTAGACATTCTTAATTGTGAGGAAAAATTTCACTTAATTAATTTTCATATATAAGTTCAGCTATTATGTTACCAAGATCACATTCAAATAAGAATATTACTATATTTATATTTAAACAGTCTCTATTTAAATAATTATTACAATATTAATATGAATAAAAAATAATATTGTTTTATAGAATCAAACAAAGACTTTGAAAAGGTATATTATGAAGTATACCCAAACTCTTCTTGCACTCCATGAGTAAGAAGAAAATTTTCACGAATAGATGATAACTTGTTTACATTTCATTGGATAAATATGTAAAGTTAAGAAACAAGTAAAGTTGAGAAATGTAGAGGAAAATGGAAATCACATATACCATGTGGTATATATTCTTGAGTGGGTCATGGATATGGTTATGGTCATGGTCAATTAAGTGTCCAAAGTAGAGTTATTGGTTATATTCTTCACCATTTTCGTTGGCTACAGAATTAGATTCCGTGACAGATATCCATTTTTTTATTCCTTATGCAGACCCTCTGAGGAAGATAATGGAATCTCAGTGTACTACTGCATGCAATGGGATGCTTTTAAAGAAGGGAATAAGGTACCTGACGTTGATTAAATTTGTCAAGTTTCTAACATTACTTTGTGTTTTTCTATTCTTCTCTTAGTATTTTTTTTCCTTCTGAAGTAGATTGACAGATAAATAAATAGTTAGTAGGAGAAGAAAAACTTACATAATTTCATAGTTACGTTGTTTAGTTACACAATCACACATACACATTCAACTCCATTTCTTGATGGTTTCCAATGGAGATGAAGAATCAGGCAACCAAGTCCAACAATCTAAAAATTCATGTTCACCCTTTTTAAGGTACAACTCACCACTAGTTCAAGTGATCCTCATTGGTGTTGTCTGCTTTTGCTGCCCCGGCATGTTCAACGCCCTCTCAGGAATGGGTGGTGGAGGCCAACTGAACCACACTGCCTCCAACAACTCCCTCACTGCCCTCTACACCACTTTTTCCATATTTGGCATCCTTGGCGGCGCCATCTACAACATCCTCGGACCTCACCTCACCCTTCTCGCAGGATGTTCCACCTACGTCCTCTACACCTCCTCCTTACTCTACTACAACCATCACCACCACCAAGCCTTTGCCATTCTCTCCGGTGCTCTCCTTGGTGTAGGAGCAGGCCTCCTATGGGCTGCACAAGGTGCAATCATCACATCTTACCCTCCAACCAACAGAAAAGGTATTAGCTTTGTTGATGATGTTTGACTCAATGATAAGATAAAGTTCCTTTTTGTGTTTACTACTATATAAAAAGTGAGAATATATGCTTCAAGGGCTTCAAAGGATAATTCAAACACTCCTTGAGAATTTAGCTTCATTACATAAGATCTATAAATAGGAGCTAGCATCTTAGGCTACTAAGAAATAGAAAGTAAAATGTTTTTACTGGTTTCTTAACTATATTCTGAAGATACTGACCATAAGACTGTTTGTTTGATCACCTTTTAATCAATTGTTACCAACAAAAGGCACTTACATATCTATTTTCTGGAGCATCTTCAACATGGGGGGAGTGATTGGTGGCTTGATTCCTTTCATCTTGAACTACCATCGTAGTGAGGCTGCTTCGGTCAATGATGGAACCTACATAGGCTTCATGTGCTTCATGTCAGCGGGAGCCCTCTTGTCGCTGGCCATCTTGCCTGCATGCAAGGTTGTTCGTGATGATGGCAGTAGGTGCACCAGCATTTTGTACTCCAACGTGTCCACCGAGTGCGTGGAGGTTGCCAAGTTGTTTTCCAATTGGAAGGTGCTTCTTATGGTTCCCGCAGCTTGGTCCAGCAACTTCTTCTACCCTTACCAGTTCAATGAAGTGAATGGGGCACTGTTTAATTTGAGGACTAGAGGGTTTAACAGTGTGTTCTATTGGGGGGCTCAAATGCTGGGTTCGGTTGGGATTGGATATGTGATGGATTTCAGCTGTGAGAGGAGAAGGGTGAGGGGGTTGGTGGGAGTTGTGGTGGTTGGTGTTCTTGGGACTGTAATTTGGGGTGGTGCACTTGCTAATCAGCTTAGGTACTCCTCCAATGGTTTGCCAGCAAAGTTGGATTTTAAGGACTCAGGTTTTGCTGGGCCTTTTGTGTTGTACTTCAGTTTTGGTTTGCTAGATGCCATGTTCCAGAGCTTGGTCTATTGGGTTATTGGAGCCCTGGCTGATGATTCTGAGATCCTCAGCAGGTAAATTGATTCAGACTAATTATAGTAGTGTCTGCAGGTACAGTAATAAAGTAATTCCCATGGAATACTATAGAGATTTTTCTTAAAAAATTATTGTATAAAGAGCATTTGAGTGTAATACAGCTTCTGATAATTGAACATATACATAAAGTTCCATAACAAATGCAATGATAGACTTAGCGACATTAAGATATGCTTTCTAGAACTTGAACACTTAAATAAACTCTAGGAGCTAGTTCATGGATTAACTATAACTATCATCATTTAGTCAAATTATTGATCAACAGAAGATCCAAGCACATACTAGTGCTTAATTATTCTCTGTGCCTTAGTTTGTAGCACTTGGTCATTGATTAGTTATGTTGTGGATGGTGCATGGAAAGTTGGAAAGCAGATGATGATGTTTGAAGAAGTTGTGTGTATATATATACAGGTACAGTGGTTTGTTTAAAGGAATACAAAGTGCAGGGATTGCTGTTGCATGGCAAGTAGATGAACACAAAGTGTGTTTGATGTCTCAGTTGATAGTGAATTGGGTGCTCACAACAATAAGCTACCCATTACTCTTTGTTTTGGTGATGTTTGGTGTGAAAGATGAATAGGAGCTGAGGAACCTGTCATCGATCAGTTTGCTCTTCATGTGTTTGTCTTGTAAATTTCTCTATGTTCAGTTTCATCTGTTCAACTCAATAAAGAGTACGTTTGAGTTTGCATACTTCTTAATCAATAAAAGCACAACAATAATTTTAATTTAAGAGTTAATAGGTCAAATTACTTTTTCAACGTAAGAAAAAATAAATTAAACTACAAAATTACATTATCTTGAATTTTACGTTATTTCATATATAATAAAATAATGATAAAAATTTTAAATATAAGTTAAATATATAATATTTTTTTTTAACATAAACCGATGAATTATCCAAATATTCTATTAATCTATAGATGTTTCATTTTCCAAATTTTTCATAAATTAGGTGTAAATACCAGACCAAACACAAGACAATTTCTTTCTCATTACCTTCCCTCTTTCCTCGCTGACACGAAAAACAAAAACCCCCAATTCCCTCAATCAGGGTTCAATTCAATTTCAATTCCGAAAACCTTCCATTCCCGATCATTTCCTGAGTCCTAAATCTGCCACGGCGAACCCTCGCAGCTCGCTGTCTCGACACCGGCCATGGGGAAATTCACTCCCACTCGTCCACGGTTCTTCAACGCCGCGATCGCCGTCGTTGGACTCTGCGTGATCCTCCCCGTTTCGACGGCGAATCCCGAAGAACCCGACGTGCTCCGGCTACCGTCGCAGAGCCTGTGCGGCAAAACGACTGCATTGTCGCCGTCGTCGTGCCCCGGAAAGTGCTTCCGGGCAGACCCTGTGTGTGGCGCGGACGGCGTGACGTACTGGTGCGGATGCGCTGAGGCGGCGTGCGCAGGCGTGGAGGTTGCGAAATTGGGGTTCTGTGAAGCGGGGAACGGGGGATCTGCAGCGATTCCCGGTCAGGCGCTGCTTTTGGTGCACATTGTGTGGCTCATCTTGTTGGGGTTCTCCGTCTTGTTAGGTCTTTTTTAATTTAACAGTATTTCTGAAATTCCACCATCATCAGAGACGGTGCTTAAGCTTTGATTTTTTTTTAATTCTGAGGTTTAAGAGCACTGTTTTTTTGTATCAATTGTTTTTTTGTATCAATTTTTTACATTATGAACCATTTTTCACTTTCTATATAAAAATAGAACTTTGAAATCTAAAGATTGAACTTATCCGCGTAAATATATATATATATATATATATATATATATATATATATATAATATAAATAATTAAGAGACTCCGTTTCTGGCGAGTGGACGAGACAAACCAAAATTATGAGACTCCATTTTCTCGTATTTAATCCTAAATCAATATATTATTTCTCTTTCTCAATCATTCTTATCGAACATATTTTATCGAAATGTGTAGTGTATTAGCAAAATCGAAATATTGTGAAAGTCAACATATATTCTTTTTTAACATTATAACTTAAATTCCCTTTCTATCACATGCCCAAATGAAAATCATTATTTGGAGTTTCATCAGTTCCGTAGACGAATCATCTTCTATTCCTATTATTGCAAGAGGCACCGTTTCACTGATTTTATCTTTAGATATCTGACCTTAAAAGTTTCCAATTTATTTTGCTACTGTAACATTTTCCGTTACACTTCATAATCCTTCTCCATCATCAACATTTTCCATTACACTTCATAATCCGTCTCCATCATCAACAAGATATTATTTTATAGATTGGACCACAGAAAAGCTAGATAAAATAATCATTATACCAATTCAAAAACTATAGACATACAACATTACACAATGCATATAGTAAGCTACAACAAATGCGATTTAAATGCTGTATGGAACAACCAACCACCCACCATAATTAATGTATTTTCATCCTTAAAAAAGTACCTTCCATCTGGTTGGAATGTCATCAATAAAAGCATAAATTACATTGTACAAAAGTGATAGACAGAAATAACTCAAATTCTTAGTTTTGCTATTTGGCACCAAAATGTGTGTTGCATCACTTAGATAGAATGTCAGTGGTGTATTACACATGACTATAGTCAATTGATAATTTCATGCAGAAACCAAAAACAGAAATAATCGGAGTAATGGCCTTGGAGCTAAAGAACTGGAGGGGGGTAAAACAAAATGCACAGAGAGGGGTATAATTGAGTTTGATTCATATAATTTAACCTTTACACATAAAATTAGTATTGATCATGTTTTCCCTTTTAACCATCATCAACCATCTTTCACTTGCCATGTAGCAAGAGGACTCTAAATAGAGGCACAAATCCTCCTACCTCCACCTGTGAATCTTCTAAAGAAATGCCAAAGCATGCTGAAAATGAATACCCCGGGCTAAATACAACACAATATTTATGTAGCATGTAATGTAACAAACACACAACTTTAAGCACTTGCAGCATTTGGAAAATCAATCCATTGTTGCAGGCTTAAGAATGGTTCCTCAGCATTTATTCATACATCTCCCACATAATCATTCACCAACATCATGGCTTCGTCTAGAAAGTGCAAGAATATGTATTGCAAAGTCCTGTGTTGGCGCTGTTATAGGGGAACAAGGAAACAGGACGAGTTCTTGGCAGTTCAGGAATAGGCTTATCCATGTTCAGAAGAAACTCCACCACTTGCTCCATTGAGGGTCTTCCTTTGTTCTCATTTAGGGTGCAAAGCAACCCAATTTCGAGAACACGAATTGCCTGCTCCAAGTTGATCAATGATCCCATCCTTCTGTCCACCAGCTTAACTTTCTCATCAACCTGATGCAAGTTCCAAGCATAATCCAATAGGTTCCTCTCTTCTGGATTTCCCTCCTCTTTCTCATTCCTTACCCTTCCAGCTATCACTTCCAACACAAGGACACCAAACTCAAACACATCTGCACCATGGCACACTGCTGACTCAAACTGCTTTGATTCTGCCCCCAACAGCACAAACCCAAAATCACCCAAAACAGCTCTGAAGTTGACATCTAGAAACACACTGCTGCATTTCAAGTTCTTGTGGGCTAGTTGCTTAGAGTGGAGGAAGCTCAAGCCATCAGCTACATCCTTAACAACTTTGAACCTCCTAGTCCATGGAAGAACACCAGCCCCAAACAACCATTTGTCTAGGCTGCCATTGGGAACAAAGTCATACACCACCATGACTTCATGGTTGTCTTGACACCATCCTCTAACGGGAAGCAAATTCGGGTGGCGAACATGGCCAATGACTTTGATTTCCTTCAGCAAACGCTTCTTGTCTGATCCATGTGTGTTGAGAAACTGAGTTGAGAACCTTTTCACAGCCACCTGGCTTCCATTAGAGAGCTTTCCTCTGTAGTATTCTCCTCTAGAATCACTGCCAAGCAACTCTATCTCACTGAATGACCGAGTTGAAGATGAAAGTTGAGAAAATGTGAAGCGGCGTGGCTTGTTTGGAGGCCTTGGCAAGTGAATATCTGTCTCCACTGAAGTGTTTAGCTTGGAAGCATTTTTCCTGTGCTTACTGATGAAGTAAAAGCCAAGGAAAAGAGCCAGAGCCAATGCCACAGCAGCCATAAAAATCAAAAAGCTTCTTGGTGGTTCATTCTTAGAAGACTTCTTAGCAGTTGGTGGTGCTGTACTATTCTCAAGTAAGATCTTACCCTGGCAGGTTTCAGATGAAGGGAAGCGAAGAAAAGCTTGGCTTGTGGAAGTGAAGTTCCAGGAGAGTATGTTGTGGATTTGTGTATGGTTACCAGTGGAAGCTGAGAACCCCACAAACATGTACTCATTGAGATAAGGAGAGAGATCCACAGATTCTGAGAAGATAGGTGTGGAAGGATAATCCTCTTCATTGGCCCTTCCAAGACGAATGTCCATTCTCCTTTGAGGACCATCATAGCTGATCCAAGCGCGGTGAGCAAAACCATCCTTAAGGGAAACTCCAACATCAGAAACATTGATAACTTTGGTAGATACTATGGTACCTAAGTTGATGCCAACATGGTTGTCATTTGGATCTCCAAACTCTGGATTCTGTCTTGTGTCAAACTCCACTGCCACTGCCTTGTAGTCATTCTCACAAGCATCATTGAGCATGCCAAGCCATGGCCCTGGCCTTCCCACAGTGAACTCATCAGGGACAATAATGAAAGTGAGGCCACTACCTCCATAAGCAGCTTGCTCAGAGGCAGTGGAATTGTTCAGTTGAAAAGAGAAAGTTGTTTGAAAGGAAGCTGGGGTCTTGGTGGTTGGATCTAGCAGGCGAATAGGGAAGGAATAGATACCTCTACCTGCCTGGTGTCTTATGTCTGTGTATTGTGACTCATCTGGGATTTGAAGAGAACCCTTTTCTTTTGAGAACTTGGCACTGCCAAGGAGCTTCACATCATGGACTAGTCTGGGGTTGTTGCTGAAGCTGAAATTGTAGAAGGAAAAGTGCTTGGTCACATTGATTGGAACATCACCAGCTGAATGAACTGAGGCCAGAACATTGAACAAACAAAGTGTGAGCAAGATATTGCATAAGGAAGAAGCCATTGAATGCATAGAACAAAGGAAGTTCCAATTATGCAGCTGCATATGGTTTCTGTCAGTGCCAATAATTGTGGTAGTAATGCTTTGAATTAGGTGTGAAAGGTTGATAAACCAAAACAGAAGAAAACAAATCTGATTAGACTATGAATTGGACTCAAGTTAACACGACATTAATAGTTGAAATTATGTGATGTAAATTATTTGAAGAGGAAAATGATGCAAGATAATGAAGGTAAGTTTGATTAACATCACTGATATTACGGAAGCAGCAACAGCTGCTACGTGGGGTATGATATGACAGTGGAGATATCTGAGGTGAAGAATTGGTTGCTCAAAATTGCTGGTCCACTCATGTTTTGTTTTTTTTGGCTCAATCTTATCATTTCCGTAACCCATATGCAAATGAAAACATGATCATAATATTTTAGATATAAAACTTAGATCAAACAAGTTGCAACACGTGTCTGAGGAATATTGTTCACTGTGATATGCGTGCTTCGTAATGATAATTGAGAAATATAATTGTGGATCAAATAAACAATGCAGAGCACCGTCTCCTTATTATTTAACAATTTCTGATTGGTGCAATCAATAATCAATAATATAATTTATTGATTATATAATTACCTCTTTAGATAGTCTACTACACGTATATTTTATATGGAACGGAAAGACAGAAACAAAATAGAAAATTTACACAGTTATTTTATTAAAATAAAGAAAATTTATTATATTTTTTATTATTAAAAACTAGAAAGTAAATTTTAATCCAATTTAATCTTCAAAATTAACCTGTAAAACTGATGTTTGCCGTTCTTCAATTATTCCAATGCTTCGTTTTCACGGAAACAGTTTCATCGGAAAATTTTCGAGAAAAAAAAATCGATTAAAAGGTACATTCAAAAGTTTTAATGGAAAAATTTAAAGAAAGAATAAAAAATAATTCAGCTTAAAAAATTAAAAACAATAAATATTAAAAGAGCTCTAAAAATGTTATTTCATAAACACAGTTCTTTCTTTAGACACTGTACTAAAGAAATGTGAATCCCTACGCTTACCATCTAAATCATATTAATATGAACTAAAGTTTCAAGCTTGAATAGACCCCATAGTCAAAATTTATTATCATTAGGGAACATACCTGCCTTCTAGCCACTAATAATAGATTATCCCCCTAAGTCTATTTTAATTAAAATTTCTAAAATATATTTTTAACTTTTCTCTTTAATTATTTCTGGAAGATAAAATATTTATTCCTTTTAGGTTTGTTTCATTTCTATCAGTATTGTAAATTTTGTGAAGAAAAATGGATACATCGTTCACTTTGTTAAAAAAAATTCAATGGAAAAAACTGGCTAACATAAAAGAGTAAAGTAAATGTACTTTCTTTTAGGCATATAATTACCTTTATGACTTTGAATATGAATTTTGTGTATTAGTGACTTCAAACTTTTATTTGATCTTTTTTGTGTAATTGTTGATTAAAACTTTTACTTGATTTATTTTTTTGCGTTTGTTAATTTATCGAAAGAATGAACTTCTTAAATATTTACGGTGTCGTTTGTCCTTTAATGTGTCTTTCTTTCAAAGTTTTTTTTTTTCCTAAAGATAATTATATATATTTTACAAAAATTGTTTTAATTAGATTATATGACTGTTTATGAAAAAGATATCTTTTATGTTGATTAAGCACGTAAGGCCCCACCTCGCACCCTATCTTCCTGTTTTCTTGTTTTTTTTTTTTTTTTTTTTTTT
>Ga0209700_106301_pt1 | contig 18581 bp, 13 predicted proteins | sample SiratroredBW_FD_187528 | JGI IMG/M metagenome (GOLD analysis project Ga0209700, IMG submission 187528) | Root nodule microbial communities of legume samples collected from California, USA - Siratro red BW (SPAdes) (version 2) | ecosystem: Host-associated > Plants > Roots > Nodule | place: USA...
ATATATATATATATATATATATATATATATATATATATATATTATTAGTATAAATATATATTTCTCATAAACATAAAATAATTTTAATACGATGATATTACGAGACACCTTACACATAAAATAATATAATATAAATAATTTAAAATAACAAATTCCTCCTCTTCCTTGCATTAATAATTTGTAGTGAATACTAAAAGAGTGGCTATGGGTATATTTTTTTTCTCTCCTTTTATTTTTTTTTCTTTTACTCTTTTCCTCCGTGTATTCCTCCTTCATTCTCTGATTTATAAGTCCTCGTTTTCTCATTTCAGATTTTCCAAGGGTGTGTGTATTTATAGGAAGTGATTACATAGTTTGGATCCAACAAAGTTTTTTTTAGTGTGTAAGCTGGTTTGATTCCAATTTGTTGCAGATACACATGCTTTTAAGATATGGCCACTGCTTCTTCCTACACATCCAAACCTTCTTGAGGCACCCCCAAAAAATTTAAAAATTCCAAAGTTATCCTTTGTGCAATGACTGATTTAGCCTTGAGGTTTTTGAAGTAATAGAACAGTGGAATGGAGGTGGAGGGGCTATGCAGAAACGTGAAGGGTGGAGGTGACGGTGAGGTGCAGTGCGTGATTGGTGGAGTTCTGTGGTGGTGGGCGTTGTTGGTGGCAGCGGACAACTACGGTGGTGCGGCAGAGTAGTAGTGGCGCAACGTCGTGCGAGGTAAGTTGGGGTAGGATCGGATTGAGTTACGGAACAGGGTGTTCCGCAATGTATTTTTTGGGGTGTGTACATATTATAGAACCAACCATTCCGCAACATGTTGAGCAAGTTTCGGAATAGGGTGTTTCGCAATATATTTCCCTTGGTGTGAAAGTGTTGCGGAACAGGGTGTTCCATAACTCATTATGGTATTGATTGTGCTATTACGGAACAGCCTGTTTCGCAACACAATTTTTTTGAGTTATGAAACAGGATATTCCGCAACACAGTTTTTGAGTTATGGAACCACCTGTTCCGCAACACAGTTTATGAGTTATCACCTGTTTTGCAACACAGTTTTTGAATTTTTGAATTTAATAGCCGATTATTGTTGCAGTTGACCATGGAGGAACATGTTGTGACAAAAATGAGTGATGAAGTGGATAAAATTTCAAGTATGGAAGGATTAGAATTGGTTAACTATGATGGTGGTGATTTGGCTAATCATTTCACGATTGATGAGGTAATTTTATTTGATAGTGTTATTTGTGTATGAATATTTTTGAAAACGTTTTAGGCTGAGTTCAAGAGGGGGGTGAATTGAACTTTGAAAGATTTTTATTCAATATAGACCTCTGAAAATAGTTTTTACAATTTGAAAAACTTTAATGAATCTCGATGCTAAAGATACAAGGTGCAGTGAAGAAATAAATTGATTCAAGCCACGAATGAATAAATTTGTTTTACAGTTAGAAAGAAAATTTCAAACAGCACACACAGCAGATTCACAGTCACACAACAGATTCACAGCAGCACCTTAAGTAGATCAAATTCACACAGTTCCTAGAGCAATACCACACTAAGAAATGAATCACACAAAGTTACAAATTTGATTAAGAGCAAGGAAGAACATAATTACAAAATACCAGTTTGAAATACTTAACAAAACTCTATGTTAATTTCAGTCAATATTAACAGATCTGATAAAGTATCCTAAAACCAGCAGTTAATACAGACTTGAGAATTATTCAAAATGCAGATTCAATAGTCTAGTTATACTAAGAACTCAGAACAAGAACACAAAATCTGCAGTATTACACCAATTCAACCAGAGTTTCAATTCTTTGGAAAATCACAGATCCAGAATTTTATATGTAATACGAAATTTGAAAAGAACCAATCTGTTAAGCAAAATTTCTTTGGCAACTACATCAGATTTATCAGAACCAAAAACAATTTCAAGTTATAAGGAACAAATTCAATTTTCAACAAAACACTTAAACCAATTATGCCAAGATTACCAAGAATTAATTCAACTTTCAATTAAACTCAATGTGCAGTGCAAGAACAATACATAATTGAAAAAGAAGGGTCAAGAACAACAGAACACATTCAATTATACTGGTTCACCCTTCCTTAAGGGCTACATCCAGTCTCCTTTGCCCCTCAAGCAAAGAAAATTTCACTAACTTTAATCAATTGTTCAAACATAAACAATTACACAATTCTTACTTCCCGTAAGAATCAAACACCCACTGAATTAAGCACCTACTCCCCGTAGTCCCCACTCAAATCAGCAATCACACACATGCTAAAACCTATAGCCTACAACTATACAATCTTTCAAATATTTCACAGATTTACAATCAATTTACACAAATCTTGATACAGAAAGGGATCAAGAATGATAAAGAAAAGACTCCCTGATTGGCGCACAGAAGAGGCCTTTGCACAGTGTTGAAGAACTCCAATAGCACAATGTTGGTCAAGCGTTACTCTTCAACAAAAAGCCTCAATTGATTTTTCTCAAGAAACTCTTAATTGCCCAAAAATGTTTTTCACAGTATTCTGCTGTATTGATTCTCAATTTTCGTTTTTCAGTACCTCAGTCTATGGCGCATGTTAGAAACCTTGTTGTTTTTATAGAAGAAAAAGTGCCAATACTGTTTTCAAAAAACAATTAATCCAGTTCTGCCAGGCATCGAATAACTCGATTTCATGAATACGAGAATCGCTTTATTTTTTCCCAGTGCAGTATTTAAAAACCAGTTTGAACCAAAACGTAGCTAACTCTTTTTGTTTAGACTTTTTAATCACTTTTAGACCATTATGTTGTTGGACTTCTCCTCGACTATGCATAGGTTCTTTGCCAATCAAGCTCACACCCACTCACACCAGACCAAGACCTAAACCACATCTAATTGCTTGCTTGCTTTGTCTTGTTGGGCTTGTCTTGCATGGCTTCATCAAATCATTAGACTTGTGAGAGTACTAACAATTTTAAATCTAAATTTACTGTTTTTGATGTAGGTATTTCCAGCACGAGATGATTTACTAGAATGGGTTTGTAGAGTTGTGTTTGATCTTAGGTTTGTGATTGTGATACTTAGATCAGACAAAGCAAACAAACAACCTGAAAGAAAAACATTTGTTTTGTTAGGTTGTGAACGGAGTGGTAAGTATAAGAAATACAAACAAGTAGTAGATATCCACAAAATAGCGCAATAGACATAAATGGACAATATGCTTTATGCTCTGTATATGGATTCCATAACACGTCATCAATGGTCAGTCGCTCCAACTGCAACCTCACATCTTTAACAGTGTAAATTTGACGACTCACAATGAATTGACATGTCCTAGGTCTATGCTCCTCATACATGTCATTCAAAGTCTTTTTTCCCATGTTGACAAAATGTGCATAAATCCAACTCTGTAACAAGTATGGAATATGTTAATGAAAATTTGTAATTATCAATACAAAATATATTATATCACAAATAATGTACAAAACAATTGTACTTGCACCAGCATTGCGTACCCACTCAACTAACGAGTATGGGACATACAAACATCTCCCAACTGCTCATAGATGTAAGCCAGATAACCAACTCCCCATGCATAATCTCTACACATATGAAGATCTCTAAAGAAATGAAGATATGAAACATTTATGGAAGTGGCACTCTTGTTACCAAAAATTGTGCATCTAACTAGATGCAGTAAATAAGCTCTAGCAGCATGCTCCCATAACTGATCCTCACAGCACTACTCATAAACATCTCTCAACCAGCTCAGATGAACATGTCGGCATTTTAAATGTCTCATTTCAGCCTTTCCATTGGAAGATTCAACTCCCAATAACTCAAAAAGTAGATCAGCATCACCAAACGACACATTAGAAGCAGTGGGAAATTGACCAATAATAGGGGTGTGTAGCAGGCAGGACACATCATCTAATGATATTGTCATCTCGCCAAAAGCAAATGAAAGGTATTTGTATCCCTTTGCCATCGCTCGACAAATGTAGAGAGCAAACCTTTATCAATCACTTCATAGCTAATGTTACACAACGACAACAATTCACTATTAGTTATAAGTGCCTCAACTTGAGCACAGGGCAATCCAATCCTACTCATTTTTCTCTCATGGGAGACCATTTTCAGATCTCCCCGATCCTAAACCATAACATCCATATTTTCAGAGAATAAGATGAAAAAACTAAATAACATTTATAGGTCTCAGTTTGATATACTTACCTCACCCTGTCACAGATTATAAGCAACATGGTCACAATAAGATAGTAATAGAGAACCATTAATAGGTCCTCCAGGGAATGTCCCAGCTTCACCAACATCAGGCACAACATCATCACCTCCTCCCCTTCCATCTCCTCTTTGAACAAATGTTGTGGGCGCCTCTCTACGATCTCCCTGAGAACTTGCCCCTAGTTCTAGCCATGAATCTGTGAACAACAACAAAATCAAACTACAAATTCCAAAAAAATAAAAAAAAGTTAATTTTCGTAGCAAATTGCGGAACGGAACATTCCGCAACTCTTTTTTCCTACGAAATGAGTTGCAGAATACCTTGTTCTGCAACTCATTTCGTACGTCCACCCTCGAATTGCAAACCCCTAAAAATCCCCCCAAATACTCTATAAATCCAAAAATGCATCATACATATCTCAAATAATCCTCAAATGCGTTGTTTGCAAAGGTTTACGGAATGAAAATGGCCACAAAAATGGAACCACGGAACGAGACTTGAGCTTGGAGGTGGAGCTGCACAACAAAAATGGGGGCAGTATCGTGGAGGAGAAGATGTGTGGGTTTTAGGGTTCAAGGGCATTTTAGTTTTCACAGTAAAAATTTAAGAGTAATATCGACCAAAATGAAAAATTTGGGGGTGCCCAAAGAAGTGTTTGGAGGTGCAGGAAGAAATAGTCCGAAAGATAAGGCATGCCCCATCTTATTCATTTATTTGTTTTTCTATATTATAATTTTTATGCTATTTTCTATTTTATAATAAAAACTTACACGACAAGCCATACAACAAAAATTATATAAATGAAGCATTGTTTATATTAAAAAAATTATAGAATAACTTATAAAGAGATAATACTTTTATTTACTTTCATATAAATATAATGATAAATTCACAATTACATTTTTATATTAAATTATATATATATATATATATATATATATTAAAATATAATTTATATAAGACAAATCATAATTTACTTACAGGACAATTCATTTTTTTATATTTTAAATCATTCAATCTTTTTATAAGAATATAATACTTTTATATAAAATAAAAGAGATAGTAGTCTCTTTTCTAAAATATAATAACAATATTATGAAGTGTGTACCATATTATGAAATAAAAATATGAACAAAAATGAACAAGAGATATGACAGTATATTTATTTTTCTACTGAGAATAATAGTAAATAGATGAATGTATATACAAGAAGTGTACACATGCTAGGTCCAGCTAAAAAGAGAGAAAGCAAATAAAAATATTACATTTTAATTTTTTCATAAAGACAAAATAACAAAATTGATGACAATTTGATTCTGCCATAAACACAAAGTAACATTATAAGAACAACTGGATCTAGAAGGTGGGTTGAATGGAGTTTGGACTCAATTTCCTATAAATAAAAACCACCAAACAAGACCGTTCAAAGCAAGAATATATAAGCACAAAAGAAGTAGTCTTATACTGGTTCACCATGATCTCTTGGACTATCTCTAGTTCTTCCTTGAACAAACTGTTTAAGAGGTTCCACTATTCAGAAAACCCTTATAACGAGTACACAAACCTTTCCAGATTATAATGAGTACACAAACCTCTCCAGGTTATCTGAGTACACAAACCTCTTCAGGTTTTAACGAATACACAAACCTCTCCAGTACACAATTTATCCAAGTTATATCAGTCTCAATCTCCCCATGAGATAAAGACCACTCAAACTTGAAAGAAACACTCTTAAAAGAGAGAACAATCAAAGCTCACAAGGGTTTACTTCACAATGGTGAAGAATTACACAATGGTTTTGCATAACCAAAACTCTATATGCTCTCACTAGCAAATTTATAATAGACACTCAAATATTTAATAAATTCTCTATTTATTCAATGTATTGTGTGATGTATTTGCTTCTTGTATTTTTCGACTGGAAATTGTTCTTTTATATTTAGCTTTGTAGAAACTAGTCGTTGGATGCTTGAATGGTAAATCTTAACCATCTAATGTTGAAACTAGTTGTTGGAAGAACAACTTCTATTCTTGATTTTGCATTAAAAATAACTTTATCTGCATATAAAAACAATTTAAAAAGCACAAGATATCTTTGATTCGAAATAATTAATCACGTTTAAATATTTCATAACAATTTGAATAATTTCTATTATGAACAAATTTGAATGTTAAAGCACAATATGCTATAAAATTTGATTTTGATATTTTTGTGAAAGACATTTTAACATGTTTTTCATATCTATAACTATAACAATTGTGGATAGCACAAACAGAAACTTTTAACACATGTCACCTCCACAAAAATCAACAAAAAGAAATACTTAAAAAAATTTACCTATAAAGGAAATCAGAACACGTGTCAAGCAGTCAACAGGAAATCGTGGAAGCTCAATTTGGTGACATGTGGAAACCACGCATTTTACTCTTTATGTACCAATTTCGAATTTCAAATTCAATCTCCAAACAAAATTTACTTATAAAGGAAATTAGACCACGTGTCAGGACACTAAATACAAATCGTGGTTGTCTCATTGTGAGAGACGTGCTTCTCCAATTTGTTAGTCTTTCGCGTCTCCTCCAGTCTCTATCAGTGCTCTCATATTTTCAAATTTCAAATTCAAAATTCAAAAGTTATTGTTAGCACCAGTGGACTACTGTGATGATTTGATGAAGCCAACCAAGTGAAGATGTTCAAGACCTTATTATCATATGTGGAATGCATGAAGATTTCATGAAGATTGAAGACTTGGTCTAGAACTTAGGAGTGTGTTGTGGGGTAAGTTTGAGATCTAATCAGTGATGTTTGCAATCTTAATCAATGATAAGCTCCACAAGTATTTTCTGAACTAACAAAAGTTTTGAAAAATCATTAAAATCAAAACTTGCATTTTGAACAACTGTTTTAACTAACTGGAGAAAAACAGTCGACTATTTGAAAAATCAATCGACTGAATTTTTAAATGACAGTTGTCTATAAATATCTGGCGCAAAATTTTTGAAAGTAACGAAAATCATTCTAAACATTTTCTGAGCACGAACATTTGAGGTTTCAAAGAGAGAAAAAGCGCCCTTGAGTCTAGTGATCAAGATCAACCAATGTTTTCATCAAAGAACTGTTTTCTTGAATTGCTGCTGGAGCTTTCATTTGATTGAGACAATTTCTTCACTGATTTGATCATCAGACTAAGCTTATATACCTTTTCTTTATTACCTTTGTAATCCTTTGTATAGAAGTGCTTGTATTGCTTGAACTGTGATAATTCTTTCACTGTATTGAAGGTTATTCTGTTGTGAGTTACCTGGATTGGTAATTCTATTATGTACAATGGGCTCTGTATAGGGTGTGACTTGCTGTGGGTTTCAGCAAGGGTGTTCTTGAAACACACAATGGGTTTCTGTGTGGTTTCTTGTTCTGCTGTGGGTTCAACAATGGTCTACTGGGGGTTGCAGTGATACTTTTCTGGGTTATACAGTGAATTTTGTATAACTGTGACTTGCTGTGGGTTTTAGCAAGGGAGTTCTTGAAACGCACAGTGGACTCTGTGTGGTTTCTTAGTCTGTTGTAGGGTCAACAGTGGTTGCTGCGGTGTGCAGTGTAGTCTTGCTGTAGGCAAGGGTTGTAAACTTGATCAGGTTTATCATTTTAGTGAAATCCTTACTGCATGTGAGGGACTGGACGTAGCCCGACTGTTGGGTGAACCAGTATAAAAATCTGTTGTGTCCTGAATCTCTCTTGCTCTCTCTCTTTACTATTCTTGTTAGATCGTGCTGAGTTTCTTGAATTTTCAGAATCAATTAAATCGTGCTAATTGAATAATTTCATCAACTTTCTGAAAAACATTTTTAGTAACAACTGAAAACACATATTCTGTTTTAGCACAGTCTACTCTGAATTGTTTTGAAATCCGTTAATAACCAGTATATCAGTTTCCTGTTAAATCTGCAGTTTCGAAATTTATTGGGTTTACTGTTTATCAGTTTGTTTTTCCAGAAAATTCTATCTTTAACTGTTGTTGATTGAAGATTGTTTTCATACACTTAACATAGGTTGTATTAGTTAATAAAAAGTTCTTTAATCAGTAAATCATTATAAACTTGAAGTTGATCTAATTCTTTGATTTCTTGATTCAACTTTTCAAGAACTGCATTTACAGTACATTGTGTGTTCAAGAACTATTTTCTGGCAACAGTTTACTGTATCTGATTGATTGACATTGTGCTGGAATTGATTTTGTACCTTTGTTGTTTGCTGAATATATCATCTTGATTAGTTTCCATAAAAAATATTCATTCTCCAAACAGTTTGCGAAAAGTTTTCAAGTGTTCAATTCACCCCCCCACTTGAACTTGGCCATAACATATTTTACAGTTATGACACCCGCTTCTCCCACATGTTCCTTTAAAACCATTTCAAACCCTAATCTCCATTCCAATTTCAAATTTCAGTGGGCCGAATCCACAGACAGTTGAAGCAAAGGGTGCAAGCCTCGATACTTGTAGCTCGCTATCATTGGAGATGAAGAACTCAATACCCTCGTCAAGGGGACCATTGCTGGTGGTGGTGTTGTTCATGGCGGGTGGTGAAGAAGATATAAAAGGTTTGACCTTTTCCTACTTTTTACTACCTATTTTGTTCGCAATTCTCACCTTAGATTTTCTTAGCACAATTCATAAAATGTATGCCTAAGGCTTCAATCGACGAAAAAGTAGGGGTATGGAGGTGTCGCTCATGACGGGTGGCGAAGAAGATCTAAAAGGGTTGAACTTTTCCTGCTTTTCACTACCTATTTTTGTTCACAGTTCTCACCTTAGATTTTCTTGGCACAATTCATAAAACGTACGCCTAAGGCTTCCACAATGGACAGAGAAAGTGAAGAACAAAGAAGAACCTCTAAAGATAAGTCCTTTTTATTCTCTTATCAAATTTACGGGTTTGTGAATGGCTTGAGATCTCACGGTTGAGTTTTTTCAGGTTTAGCTCAATACCACAGCTTCTGTGAAAGTAGCTTTTTGCATTCAATAAAGGTCTAATTTATTTAAAACGCTTTTCTTTTAGGATAGCTATGGGTTGCTGTTTTTAATGTTGAATGCTTTCTTTTGGGTTTGAGGGGTTTAAGATTTGGACAAAATGTTTATAATCTCATATTCGCATGTGATTGCATCTCCTTCTCTTTTTAATATTGAATGCTTCCAGGTATATACATCATATAATTTTCAGATCAAGCAAACCAACATAGCAATAGAATCACAGGCATGCGTAGAAAACAGACACAACAAGGACCCGTTGAAGACTAGCTTGAGCAAAATTTAATTCTTCTCTTTTCTTTTATTCTCCTGTAATTTGAGTTTCTAAGAACTACATTTATGGACTAATGGTGAATCTTTCAACTTATTCCTGTATTTTTGTATTTTCGTGTATTGTGTTGTTCTGTATATTTTTTTCTCTAAAGCTGTCTATTCTTTTTTATTAACACGGTTTTAAATCACTTTTAATTGAGTTTTAATCTCATTAAATTCTAATGACCTCCAGTTAACTCTTGGCACCTATGCTTGTGAATGTAATATAGATTATCAAATTCAAATAAAATAAAATTTTCAATTACTATTTTATTTTAATGAATAATTAATCTTTGTAATGTAATTTATTTACAATTAAATATTAAATAAGGTGACTCTTCACTTCAAATGAATGACTCTTCATTTGAAATGGGTGACTCTTCATTTGAAATGGGTGACTCTTCTTTTGAAATAGGGTTGAAACTTGGAAGGAACAGGAAAGGTATAGAGTAGTAGAAAAGACTCTTCATTTTTTTAATTTTAATTACAAGAATTGGATGGTGTTAGTTGACAACACATATAACAAGGTGATAATTTAATTACATTAAAAAAAATCTGGATACAATGTGTTAGAGACATTTGTGATCTTAAATCATGCTAAGAGATGGTCTCCACTTGCATGTAAACTTTATGCAAACCTGAATATGAAGAGGTTTTAACAAAAATTAAATGGAAGTAGGGCCCACATTTATGTGGAAACTAGATATTGGCACAACACTTAAATAAGGCACATGCAAATTGGCAGTGTAATTAATAAATAGATGTAAGTGTACCTCACCTGTGCATGAAAACTTGACACAACAATTGAACAAGTCACCTATTATTTGATTTTACAAAATTAAAACCCAGTTTCCCAGGTTCTAATGATCCTTACAGCTTTGTGTGTCCAATGATCTCTGAAAAGTCAGTCTTCATATTTAATAAATAGATTATTGAAATTTTCTCATTTTATTTTATATTATATTTTAATAAAGTTTCAATTTTTATGACATAATTTATTCAGAAATTGTTATTGAGTATATAATTTAACTATTTTTCATTAATGAATACTATACATTATTGTTTTATAATTAATATATAGTATTTGTTATTATTTTTTATCTTTATTTTAATTCTTCAAATTTTAACAAATCAAATTCATATAATATATATTTTTAAACAACTATTATAAAATTAAATAAGTTATTTTACGTAATAGATTAAAATTAAATGATGATATAATAATTAAATATATTTTGGATATTTTTTGTTTTGTGAGTGTTTCTTTTTTTTTTTTTTTATTTTTTTTTTTTTTTAGTTTTGTGTGTTTTTTGTAGTCATGCATCACCTTGGAAAGTAGGCCAAGCTGTTTGGAGGTATGATGAGGGATGACCGAGCTGTTCTGGGACTTATTGAAGCTTGACCGAGGTATTTGGAGGTATATGAAGGATGACCGAGTTGTTCTGGGACTTATGAAAGGCTTGACCGAGGTGTTTGAAGGTATATATGAAGGATGGCCAAGCAGTTCTGGGACAAATGGAAGGCTTGGCCGATGTGTTTGAAGGGTTTGGAGGGTAGGTCGAGCTGTTCTGGGACCTATCAAAGACTTGGCCAACGTGTTTGAAGGGATTGGATTAGAGAACGAGCTGTTTTAGGACTTATGGAGGGCTTGGCCGATGAGTTTGAAGGGATTGGATGAGAGCCCGACGTGTTTTGTGACTTATGGAGGGCTTGGCCGACGTGTTTGAAGGGGTTGGATGAGAGGCCGACGTGTTATGGGAGGTCGAGCTGTTCTGAGACTTGTGGAGGGCTTGGCCGACATGTTTAAAGGGGTTGGATGGGAGGCCGACGTGTTATGTGACCTATCAAAGGCTTGGCAGACGTGTTTGAAAGGACTGCATGAGAAGCCAAGCTGTTTTGGGACTTATGGAGGGCTTGGCTGACGAGTTTGAAGGGATTGGATGAGAGCCCGACGTGTTCTGAGACTTATGGAGGACTTGGCCGACGTATTTGAAGGGGTTGGATGGGAGGCCGACGTGTTATGAGACTTATGCAGGGCTTGGCCGATGTGTTTGAAAGGGTTGGATGGGAAGCAGACGTGTTTTGACACGTTCTGTACATTTTTTCTCTACAGCTGTCACTGTCTATTCTTTTTTATTAACACGGTTTTAAATCACTTTTAATTGAGTTTTAATCTCATTAAATTCTAATGACCTCCAGTTAACTCTTTGGCACTTATGCTTGTGAATGTAATATAGATTATCAAATTCAAATAAAATAAAATTTTCAATTACTATTTTATTTTAATGAATAATTAATTGTTTTATCCTTAGTAATGTAATTTATTTAAAATTAAATATTAAATAGGGTGACTCTTCATTTCAAATGAATGACTCTTCATTTGAAATGGGAGACTTTTCTTTTGAAATAGGATTGAAACTTGGAAAGAAGAGGAAAAGTATAGAGTAGCAGAAGAGACTCCTCATTTTTTTTAATTTTAATTACATTAATTTTAATTGGGTGGTGTTAGTTTACAACACATATAACAAGGTGATAATTTAATTACATTAAAAAAATCTGGATACAATGTGTTAAAGACATTTGTGATCTTAAATCATGCTAAGAGATGGTCTCCACTTGCATGCAAACTTTATGCAAACCTGAATATGAAGAGGCTTTGGCAAAAATTAAATGGAAGTAGGGCCCACATTTATATGGAAACTAGATATTGGCACAACACTTAAATAAGGCACATGCAAATTGGCAGTGTAATTAATAAATAGATGTAAGTGCACCTCACCTGTGCATGAAAACTTGACACAACAATTGAACAAGTCACCTATTATTTGATTTTACAAAATTAAAACCCAGTTTCTCAGTTCCATTGATCCTTACAGTGTTTGCCCAGTGACCTCTGAAAAGTCAGTCTTCATATTTAATAAATATATTATTGAAATTTTCTTATTTTATTTTGTACTATATTTTAATAAAGTTTCAATTTTTAAGACATAATTTATTCAGTAATTGTTATTGAGTATATAAATTTAATTATTTTTCCTTAATGAATGCTATACATTATTATTTTATAATTAATATATAATATTTGTTATTATTTTTTATCTTTATTTTAATTCTTCAAATTTTAACAAATCAAATTCATATAATCTATATTTTTAAACGACTATTATAAAATTAAATAAGTTATTTTACATAATAGATTAAAAATAAATGATGATATAATAATTAAATATATTTTAGATATTTTTGGTTTAGGGTTTAGGATTTTGACCGAAATGCTTGAAGGCATATGAAAGATTGTCGAGCTGTTTTAAGATTTATAAAAGACTTAGCCGAGATGTTTAAAAATATCATTTATATATTTTTGTATGGATCAATTATGAGTTTTTGCCAACTTATATTAAGTAAATAATAATAATATAATATAAAAAAATATGAATATAATTTTTTATATTGATTTAATTAAATCCCGTGCGTTGCACGGGTAAGATACTAGTTTAGAAACAAATCAATTCAAAACTGTGTGCATCAAGATCATTTTGAATTGTTTTTATATTTAGCTACAACCCAATTTTAATTTCAAAAAGTTTCTACAAATACATATAGGTAAATAAAATATGCGAAATCAAATTATCTTTATTGTTGACAAAACTTTATAAAACCATGGACCAAGGTACAAAGAATGATTTGATCTTAAAATAAAATCGAAAGCAAATTTCTAAACAGATTTCAAATATTTACTATTTTTATATTTTAAAATATTTTAATTTTAATTAAAGTTAATTTAATAAAATAACAGTAGGTAAAAACTTATCTAGATTTGCAGTCTGTTTCTACATATTCTTGATGTTTAGAGACTTGTGAATATTATTGTAACAAACACACATTGATCATCAAATACAAACACATACTTGGAATATTGTTATCATCAAAACTATATGAAATAATTAGATTATCTAAAGGAACTTTGGACCATCTAATGATTCAAAAGACATAATAAATATTAGTTTCCTTCTAGAAGTCTCGTATCCATATATTCTGAAACCCCTCCTCAAGTTGGGGAGCCAATAATGATGAAATTAACTTGAAATAAATATTCTTGAAAGATTGAGGACTTAAGGCTTTGGTATAGCTAGTTTCTTTGTTGTACAAATGTGAAGCAGATGGATGAGACTCTTCTTCAATTTTTCTCTAACATTGTGACAATGTATGTCTTTTGTATGCTCGTGAAACACTGGATTTGCTGCAATGTATCTTGTTGAGTCATTGTCATAGTATAAAAGAGATGGTTGCTCTAAAGGGATTTTGAAATCTTGAAGAAGATAAACTAGCTATTAAATTTCACATGTAACAATTATCATTTCCTTATATTCAACTTCACAGGAACTCTTTGATATTGTTCATTACTTCTTTGATTTTCAGGATATAAGGGAATTCCCAAGATACACTCTAAAATTAGTCACTAATTGCCTTGAATCACTGCAGGTGTCTCAATCACTATTTCAAAAGGCTTTTAAATGGGCAGAAGTTCTGGAAGAGAAAAATAAGCCAAGACTTGAAACTCCTTTAATAAATCTGAGAATTCTAATTGTTGCATTATAGTGAGCAATTGTGTGTTTATCAAGAAATTGAGAAAGTTGTTGAACAAAAAAGGTTATGTCAGATCGGGTATTAGTGAGATACATAAGTCTTTCAATCAACCTTTTATAGGCTTGAACATCTTTGAAAGGCACACTTTCTGTAGAAGGTAATTTAACAAGATTATCAATAGGAGTGATTACAGGTTTACAGGCTAAAAGATAACCTACATCTGTTAACAATTCCAATGCATATTTCCTTTGATTTATCATTATCCCTTTCTTACTTCTTGCTACTTCAAGGCCAAGAAAATATCTTAAATCACCAAGATCCTTGATCTTCAATGTCTTATTCAAAGCTTCTTTGATTCCGACAATCTCTTCTTTATCATTTCCTGCCAAAATTATATCATTCACTGCCAAAATTATATCATTCACATACACCAATAATGTCGTAAAAGATCATTCAAAAGAATTAATGAACAAGGAATGATCATTTGTAGATTGAGTATATCTCGCATAAATAAAAAAGGATGATAATTTAGCAAACCACTCCATGTTTGCTTGCTTAAGGCCATATAAAGCTTTTTTTAATTTACAAACTTGTCCTGATTGAATAAAAGTCAATCCAGTAGGAGCAACCTTGTAGACATCTTCTTTCAAATCTCAATGTAAGAAGACATTATTTATGTCTAATTGTTTGCTTGCTTAAGGCCATATAAAGCCTTTTTTAATTTACAAACTTGTCTGGGTTGAATAGAAGTCAATCCAGAAGGAGCAACTGTGTATACATCTTCTTTCAACTCTCTATGTAAGAAGACATTATTTATATCAAACTGTTTCAATTCCCAGTTATATATAGAAGCTAGATAAAGAAGCAACCTTATAGTGGTAATCTCTGTTACTGGAGAAAAAGTTTCAAGGTAGTCAATGCCCTCTGTTTTTGTGTATCCCTTAACCTTGCTTTACACCTTTCAACAGTCCCATTAGCCTTATACTTTATTTTAAATACCTATTTGCAACCTATGGCAGTTTTCTTCCTAAGTAGAATAGCAGTCTCCCATGTTTGATTTGACTCCAAAGCAGATATTTCACATTGTATAGTCTTACTCAAAAGTCATGTTTAATAGCTTCAGAATAAGTGTTTGACTCAACATGTGAAGAAAGAGACATAACAAAAAATTTAGACAAAACAAAATTCAAAGGATATTTAACTTTAGAAGATGTATTTAAAACCTTGAGATTAAAATGATAATCCTTTAGATATCCAGGTGGTCTTTTTGTTCTGGTACTCATTCGAATTGACTGTGTTGTTTCATGATTTTCATTGAGACTTTGGTCTATATGGGAACAATCTTCTTCTAGAACTTGGATGTCTGATTCGTGGTCATTATGAATATTATCACAGATGCAAAAATGACTTGTGATGGTTGACTCAAAATAGGTTGATCTTCTGATTCATAGTCACTGTTACTATTATTTTCAACATTATCACATGGTGAAAAAATGACTTGTGATGACTGACTAAAAAAAAAATTGATCTTCTATAAAAGGACTTTGATCATGAATGCTTGGACTGTCAAATTCATTGCTAGTATCCTCAACCCTTTGATATGAAAAAACATGTTCATAGAAGACAACATCCCTAGACACAAATTTCTCTAGATTGAATTTAGATGCCCTTGGATCAAATTTACTTTTATTTGTTGACAAAGTGCTAGTATAACATAAAGATCCAAACACATTTAATTGATTAAAATCTGATGCAGTTTTGTAAAGCATTTCATGAGGAGAAAAATATTTTAAAACAGGTGTGGGAAGCATGTTTATAGTATGCACAACATGTATCATAAAATATGACCAATAAATTTTGGATAAATGTGATTGTATCATGAGAGCTCTTGCTACATTTAATAAATGATAATGTTTTCTTGAAACTATAATATTTTGTTGTGCAGTATTGACACATGAATCTCTCACTTGATAACGAGAATTTCTATCTCACTATAGTATTTCTCCATACTTTTATCTCCTTGTCTCAACCTTTGAAGTTGAAACATCAAATCCTTCTAATAATGTGTAGGCCTATACATTTTTCTCAAACATTTATTCAAATCATTCTAAGTGCTTATAGGCTACCTTTTGCCTTTTTTAATTTCATTTTGCACGTGATCCACCGAAACAAAGCATTTTCTTTCAATTATAAAAAAAAATTAATAATGTCTAACTTGATTATCTGGGTTCATACTTCTACTTCTATACCCCCCCAGAAAAACCAAATATAAAAAACTTGATAATGAAAACGTAATAATGAAAACAATTATGAAAGCATTAATAATAGATGCTTTGAAGATTCAGAGCCTTCTGGCTCTGATACCAGTTTTTGCAGGATCGGTTTAAGTAATACAAAAAAGATGATGAAAACTTACATATATGTAGAGAAAGGTAACAATATTGAGAATAGAAATGAAATACAGTAAAAACTTACAGAGGAAGCATGGATTGAAAACATCTACAAAGTTTTATTTAGAAGAAAGAGAAAGAGAGGACATATTACAAAAACACACTCTTCGAACTCCTCGAACTCATGCCTTCCTTCATCTAGGAGGCTTCTTTATATAGACAATTATAGCTACTATAAGACAAAATACAAATAGTACAACATTATTACTTTACTATATAGCTTTTGACTTTGGTGCCTAACTTTTATTAGTGGGAACACTATTCTAAGATTCTTCATGAGTGCTTCCACTATTTTGAACTGTTCTTGGATGCTTTTCTTGAGTGCTTCTACTGTTCTTGGATGCCTTCTTGAGTGCTTCTGCTTTTTATGCTGATTAGTCGTAGTACATATCTTCATTTTGTAGATACGGATTTGATTGAGAGGACCCTTCTTCAGAGTTATCTTTTGCTGAACCATGTAATGAAGTAGCTTTTTCCAGAGTCTTCTCAAACTCTTCTTTTGATGATGCTGAAGCTAGAGTAGCCATTATCTTTTGTTTATTGGATAAGAACAATGATTCTTTATTGAGGGATGAAACTTCTTGCTTTGAACTTGGGTCTTGAGTTAACCATTCTTGAATTTTTCTCATGCAAACAACATCAGTATTGAATTTTTTTCCACCATTTTATTCGGATCTGTCTGGATAACATTTTTATATCTCTTCCTTCGTATGGAGTAATAATAAGATAATTCCAAGATAATATCCAAGTAATAGCTTGTGAGGCTACAAAAGAGATTAGCCTATAACCTGATACAAATGTGGACTTTTCTCGGAAATATGTATATACTTCTGTAATTTTTTCTTGGAATATTGTGGGTAATGGACCAAAATCTTTAAACCATTTGATAAACCATTTGGGAAACTTTAATGATATTCCTTTTTTAAACCATATGAACCAGGAGTGTCTTTCTGGGTATAGGTATAAGACATTTGTCCATGCTTCAATATAATCATAATAAGAATAGTTTTGAGGGGTGAAATATCTAGAGAATGACTTGGTTTCATGAGGTGGTTGATTCCATTCTTGTGGAGTTATGATATGGAGGATTTTTATTTTTGAGTAAATTATGTTTCCTTCTTTGTCTGGGTTATGAGATATTTCTGCAGAATCTGTGTCTACTAGGATGAATTCATTAAAAGTTCTGTTTTGGTGAGGTCTATTGGTAGGTAATGGAAAGTAGTAGGGAATAATTCTTTTGTGGTTTGGTGAGGACTTTCTTTTATCCATTCTTTTTCTAGAATTATTACTGGTAAGGTTTCAGGTTTGTCTATGTATTCTCCCATAGAGCTTTGAGGTTTTAGGTTTTGTGTAGAAAGATTTTGAGAGGGTGTAAGGTTTAATAATTTGGAAGGGGTTGTGGTAAAATCTTTAGGTCCAACTAAGATATTGGTATATTGTAAAGGAGTATATCTATTAGTGTGTGCAGGTGGTGGTGACTTTAGAATGTTGGCTAGAGTAATATCAGAGTTTTGTGAGGGTATTTGTGGTCTAAGAGAAATTGATGAAGAGACTTTATTTTCTAAAAGAGTATTATTTGACTTTTGTGACCCCAGTGGGGGGCCATATTGTTCTTTGGACGCAGGCTTTCCACTCATTCTGAAGCCTGTAGAAATTCTCTGGTCAGAAAATCTGGAAGACAATTTTTCTCTCCTTTAATATGTTCAATCTCAAAATCGAAACAGGATAATAAGGCTTGCCATCTGGCAAAAATATGCTTTGAAACCAGGTTTTGAACATCTTTTGTTAAAACACTTGGTGCAGCTTTGCAATCAGTTCTAATTAAAAACTTTTTATTGAATAAATCATCTTGAAATTTTTGTAAACATAAAACTATTGAAAGAATTTCTTTTTTAATGGTAGAATATTTTTGTTGTGATGCATGCCAGATTCCAGAATGATATCTGACAATTTGTTCTTTTG
>Ga0209700_106303_pt1 | contig 18580 bp, 9 predicted proteins | sample SiratroredBW_FD_187528 | JGI IMG/M metagenome (GOLD analysis project Ga0209700, IMG submission 187528) | Root nodule microbial communities of legume samples collected from California, USA - Siratro red BW (SPAdes) (version 2) | ecosystem: Host-associated > Plants > Roots > Nodule | place: USA...
ACGTGGGATTCACGCGCCCCTTACATCTTTTAAAAATTTGAATTTTTCTTTTTTATAAATAGGTCAATGACGGTTTTTTGTTCCAACCGACGTGGGATTGTTCATTTATTTACAAAAATGCCACCGCGTTTTTGACTACGTCGTTTACCTCTTTAACCGTCATAAAAAGTAGACGTTAAAGCCTATTTTTCTACTAGTGGTGACAGAGAAAATATAGAGAACCAAAAATGAAAAAACTCAATCGAGGCAACCACGAAACTTGCACATGCCAGACAAAAGTGGAAGAAGCCAAAATGGAGCCAAATGAATCCTACCAAAACCAGTGAACACAAAAATGCAAATGAAAACTAGTGAGAAGAGAAAGCGGTGTGAAATGCAAATGAAAACTAGTGAGAAGAAAAAGTGGCACCACATGAAACGAATCCCACAACGTGAAACAGGAGAAGGCAACAAGACTCAGTGAAGGGGAAGGCAACGAGACTCAGTGAAGGAGAAGGAAGCGTAAGAGAAAAATGTTAAGAGTTAAAATATGGCTTATTACCTTGAAATCCCTAATTTTAACTTGAGAGAAGCTCCCAACAGACGTAGTATCTGGCCAAATTTTATCCAATTTTCTCTAAAACTCCCTCGCATGCCATGAGGAGGATATTACGTCGGTTGAGAGCGCCATTACAAATTTTTCAAATTTTGAATTTTTATTTTTTCAATCTTTTCTACATCGGTTATGAGTGGTAACTGACATAGAATATGGTATATTATGTCGAATTTGTGTTAACCGATGTAATATCTCTTCAAATATTTACAAAAATACCACCGCATTTTTGTTTATATCGGTTTCATTTTAACCGATATCAAATCCTATTGTAGAATGCGTTTTTGGTACTAGTGCCAACGAGTAAGATTTAAGTTCTTCAAAGCTACATACTTTACATTTGAAAATAACTTTTATACAACTTGGAGCTCCAATTATCCACAGTCCATTTACTATTATGCTTCACGAATTCCCACAAAACCAACAAGATGATAACATTAAACATATATAGGGAATAAACAAATAGGTAACTAAAACACAATTCTATATGGACTGATTTCTGTTTTAACAACGAAGAATAAAATTAATGGAAACACTTTAGGGGTGTTTCAACCCTATTACAAAAAATTCAACTACAATCCCTACCCTCAAAATTATGCATACCTAGATACAAACTACTAAATTTACACATTATACTTGCAAGAAAATAACCCCTCACAGGCCAAGCTCCCAGGGACGATCTTTTCCATGGCCAAACTCCAAAGGTCGATCTCCAGAAGGGCGAATTCCGTGATTGCTCTTCATATGACCGAGCTGCATAGCTAATAAGTCGATCTCTATAGGATTGATCTTCATAACTGACCTTCCAAGACTAATCTCGAGAAAGTCGAGCTATCTAGTCACTCTCTATATGGTCGAGCTTAATATCTGAACACCTAAGGTTGTCCAAAAATAGGATTGAGACCTAGACGCAAATCCGAATATAAAAAAGAAGTAGTTTTACATACTTTTCTCAAATTATTTTACTATGATAGCAAAACTTTATTTCGTAGGCACGAGATTCCAACTCAAATCTTACATATAGGAATTATAGTTATTATACTAAATAAATTTTGTAATCATATTTTGATTATTATTAAAAATAATATTAAATAATATCAATAAAAATAATATTGATAATATTAATAATAATATTAATAATAGTTATAATATTCATATTATTAATAATATATTATTAGTAATCATATTAACAAATAATATTATTAATAAAAATAATAATTTTAATAATAATAATAAATAATAATAATAATAATAATATCTGATTTGTAAGTAATTTATCTATGAAGCTGAATCTATAAATAATTATCTCTAAATTAACGGTAAGTTAAATTGTAAGTAATGTTAAATTTATTTATGAATTTTTATCCGTATCCAACAACTTATAAGTAAATTAATTTTTGTTTGTAATAGATTTTGCTACTATGTTAGGGATTTTGAAAAAAAAAAAGACAAGAATAAGGACATTAACACTATTTTTAGCACTACTTTTAACAAGGTAATTCTGCCAAGAAAGGAGAGAATATTTCATTTTCAAGTCAACAATCTCTTTTTAATCTTCTCTGTCACTCTTTGTCAAAACAAACTTCTAGGATTTCCTTCCATTGCTATAAAAAAAATGTGAACTGTGTTTCCATGATGTTGCAATATTAATTAAGGATAGATGTCATCCACCCAATTTGTCAATTTTTTGAAACCATTTGAAAACATCTTAATATCACCTTCGTAACCATAACTTTTGTACAATAACCTAACAAACAAATAAGATATCATCCACATATTCAAGCATATTGATTGCACTTATCGATACACTCACCAACATATTTCTTTTTTTGGGTTATTTGACTAAACTTGTCAAACATTGGACAACAATAAAAAACAGGAACAAAGTCAAAGAATTTCCTTATCTCAAGCCTTTATATGGAATAAATTCTATAATAACGCTCTCATTCATTATAATCCAAATGAAAGATGATCCCATATATCATTTAATTCACTTAATTGATTTTGTAGAAAAGCTCAACTCTTTTCATCATATAATATAGAAATTGTCAATTTACTAAATTATAAGTCTTTTTAAAATCTATTTTAAAAAATAAACAATCTTTCTTCCTTTTTTCTTGACATTTCTACATACTCATTTTGTTGAAGACGTTATCAAACATACGTTCTTTTTTAAGAAACACAGATTGAATCTTATATATTAATTTCAGGAATACCTTTCTCATTCTTTTATATAGTAAGTTAGAACCTTAGATGTAATCTTATACAAGTTACCTATGAAAGATATAGATTGATATTTGTTTTAACTTTGAGGATTGTCACCTTTGGGGATGAGGTTAATGAAAGAAGCATTGGTCTCCTTTAGCCATTAACCCATTTTCTAAAACTCAGACTACTAACATTAGACCATTCTTTATTATCTCCTAATTATCCTTATAAAATGACAAATTAAACTTGTTCAGACTAGGCCTTTTAGATCCCTCACATTGCCAAATAGCTTCATTGACTTTGCTTTTAGATTTACATGCATTTAGCAATTGATCAAGGATTGGGAACTAAACATCTTATTGTAGTCTCATTTTTATGTCTTTTTCTCCTCAAATCTAATATAAGAAAAAACCTTTTTATTTTCTGTTTCTTAACTTATTCAATTTAAAAAACATTCTCTTAACAGTTAAATTATTTGGTTCATATACATTTATAATCACTGTAGGAATATTCTTCTATCCCCCACAATCCAGCTATCCAGACGTACCTCACACTAAAACTTGACTTTCTCCCCATTGTTACAGTACCCCTGCTCCATAATTGCGATCATGTTAACTTTTTTTTCATAGGCAGTTTTTATTTTTCGCAATATACTGATAAATGTTGAATTTTATAACCGTGTTTGTTTGGTTTATGCAGGTTTAAAGAATATGCTAGGTCCATTTGTTATAAATAAGCTAGAGGGATTTCTGTTCAAAAATGTGCAGCAAGTAAGTTAAATCATGATAATAATCCATGAATATAGATAAACTTAAAGAAATTTACTTAAAAGTACCACAACTCTTATCTTTACATATAAAACTAGTTTTCTATTTCTGTATTTTAAAAAACTAATATAATTTAGGTTCTTAGCTATTAAATATAAGTTATCTTACTATTTTTGTGTCTTACATGATAATAGGGAGCATCAACAACATGCTATGTAGCATTGCACCCACAAGTTACTGGAATCAGTGGCAAGTATTTTGCAGATAATAATGTTTCAGAAGCATGTTTGCAGGGAAGGGACATGGATTTGGCTAAGAAGCTATGGGATTTTAGCATAAATTTGACTAAGGAACATAAAAGTGGTAATGGTCAACTAGAATGAATACCTTTTTAGTAAATAAAAATGTAGTTCTGTTAATCTGCATATGTTGTTACTTTTTCTTACGAGAGTAGTGTGTTATTTAAGATTAAAGTTTGATGGTTTGAGTGTAAGGGTGGATTTTGCACTAATTATATGTATTTAAATGTTATTGCAAAACCCTAGTTGACATTGAAAATGTTGTAAGATATATTTATATATGGGAAAAGTTTGTGAGTAGTCAAGTGTAGCTCATATATGATCTCTTATATATGATCGCTGCAACGTGTGCTTCCTAATATTCGTTCTTGTGTACCTTTTCACATACCATTGGACTAAAGAACCTCCTGAAGTTAAACAATGTTGAAGAACAAGATAATTATTTCCTAAGATCTTAGATAGGATTTTATTCCCACAACCCACAAGCCTATAGGCTTGTATTCATCTAACTCTTGGAGATTTTCTACTTCAGGTATTGGAACTATAAAGGATGTTTTCTTTTTTTCTTTCCTCTTGGCCAATGCTCATAGTTATGGAAATTGTTTACAACTGTTAGCACAACTAGTTTAATAGTTTCCATGCAAAGTTGATAAAATTGAAATTAAATTCAGTTGGCTTCAGGGATTTTACTTCCTTCACGGTTCAATATTTCTCCCTTATTTTCTCGTTTGAAAAATTGCTTGTTAGTATTACATTATCTTTGATGGTGATAGATGTGAAAGTTATGTTACCCAAGCCTATTTTTACTCCTACATATTCGGTTAGCTTATTTTTGTAGAACTCTTTAACTACCTTCTTTACTATACTTGGTTCTTTACACTAATACCCTAAATTTTAACCCCTTTTATATCATTTTTAGTCTCCCTCATCTTAAAGTTTAATGAAAGTACTTTGTACTCATATCTTTTGCCTCTAGCTGTTTTGCTTTAAACTTTTGCCTATCTATTGCCTCTAATATGAAGTTAATTTTTCCCAATCCTGGGATGAGATCTCTTCTTTGTATCTTTTCCTTTGCTTCTAAAGTTTCCTCTTCATCTGTTTTTTTTTTCTTTGCCTAAATCACTAATTATGAGGATGATCTTAGTATTGTCTAAGTTTACGTCTCTAAAGACCTACTTATTCCAAATATTTAGGTCATGCTTTAAACTTTTTAATTTCTCTTTTGTTATGAACATTCCATTTCCTTACACCCTATATATAGCTACTCCACCACCCCTAACCAATATCCAATGTTGTAAATGGTTTAGGTCCCTAATTGACTAGGTTGTTTTTTAAGACTAAGGCACAATGATTTGAAATGTATTTGTATAATATACTTTTAGATGTTCCATTTGTTCTATATCATGTATATGTTCACCCTACTACTATGGTATTTAGGAGTTTTAATTCTTGTATAACATTATTCAACTCTTGAACTCCCTTCTTTAAGGAGTTTCATAACATAAACCTCTCCTTCTTCCGGCACCCTAACTACATTAAAATGCTTGTGTTGTTAATATCTTTTCCTTTAATTCTAATTAGCTTTGTTCACAGGATTTTTTTTTGTGGTTACTGGGTAATTATCCTCTTTCCACTTCTTTTTACCACTAGAATACCCCTATAACTACTATGATTCACCTTTGTGAGATAATTTATAAAGTTTGTGCTAAGAATAATTGTGAACCATGACATCTGCTAGGTTCGCATATCAAAGTTCAACAATAATTTTCCATCACACTAAATGATTTATTAAAAAGAAAAAAATTAACAAAATGGGGAAAGGCTCAAACCAAACCCACACACAAAACTTACAAACAAACTCCATACGAAGCATTAAACAAAATAAAACAAAGGGAGTTGATACCTATTATAAAAAAAAAATACCTATTATGCAAAAAAAAAATCTAGACTAATAACTGCAAGAAGAGAATCAAACCATTAAAAGTCTAATATGTTATCCATCCCAAAATTTGAAAGCTTATCTAGACAATAATAACCTTCACAAAAAATGTAGATTACCTTCCAATCCATAGTATCAGAACCCTTCATGGATTTCCTCCATCTACCTCTCAAAGACCAACGGAAAATTTGAGGAGATGAAAAAACTTGGCATACCAATAATGAATCACACTCAAACAAAATACATCTATAATCATTATCCCAAGAAGACTCAATGGCCAAAATAACACCCATAATATATAAATAATTTTGAATTCCCAACGAAGTAAAACTACCAATATATGCCTCCCAACTCCCTATAAAAATACCTTCCTATTGTTTCGGTTACTAACTCATACTTGGTGATCTTCATGCTTTTCCAGTCTTGTCTTATCCTTACTATGTTTCTTGATATCCTTTCTACCTTGAGACATGTTTCCAAATATGAATGGTAGGTTTGATACTTTGATTTTCTCTATGATGCAATCCTCTTTACTTTTCCTTTAGTGTGTGTCTACGTCTGTCTCCTCTAGCGATTCCACTGTTTCTTCCTCCTTATTTTCGATATGATTTTACTCATCTAATTTAAATCCCCCAGTTCATCCATTTCTAGAAAATCATTATTTATTGATGCAATCGATAATGAATCTTCCACTTTATTTCTATCCCAGATCTCACATTTGTACTTCATAGAATCTAGTGGAGAAAACTTTTCTTCAATAGAAACTAAATATCTGAGCTAGGCTAGCATCTCAATATTCAACAATCATTTGCCATCATGCTAAACAATTTATTAAAAAAATAAATAAATAAAAACATGGAGAAACTATATAATTTTAATTAATAAGCTATAAAGACAATTAAAGAATAAATAACAATTATAAAAAAACAGTTTGTACAATCTAGAAGGACTATGGGATTGAACTTCATCTATCTCCCTCATTCATATTTTGGATTTGATAAAAACATACAATATTCGTAACTACTCACAATTGATGTATATATAAAAATCATTCACACTAATTCCTCTAATATGAAATTCATAAGGAAATTTCCTAAATACTGATCCCTCAGCTATTTAGTAAAGTATCCAACATTAAGAACATATGTTATATGTAACCAATACATTGAAACATATCCCTAGTATTCCAATATATTGAGTATTTTCATCTAGGTCAGAATCTTAAAAGTACTTCCCAGTTAAATTCAAAAATCAAAATCAAGACTCTATTGATCAGATAAAATCTAGCATTAAGCACAAGATTGAAATACCAATTGAGTAGAAACTGAATATTATATATAAAAATCACCAAAATATGAATAAGTTCAAAAGATTACATTCAATCCCAAAGATGAAGAATTAGCTACCCATGGTAGCCATTACAATCCAATGAAAGAAAAATTGCAAGAGAAAAAGAAAATTGGTGTTTTGCTTTCGTCCCTGTCGTCTACCTCCGTTCCTCTATGCCTTGCTTTTCACAAAACCCTACAAATCTCCTTTTAAACTCAGTTTTAGGCCTAGGTTAAGTGACTTTTCTCTTGGGCTTTTTTTTTATTTTAAACTTTTTATTTCTTTTCTTCATGAATCTTCCATTCTATCATTTTCTTCATTCTTTTATACTTGAAATTTCACAATAATTGAGATGAAATTTTCCTTTAACTCAAAACTCAAAACATAAATTTATATCCAAAAACTCTAAAATTAGGAATAATTATTATTTTAAATAACACTTAAACACACAAGTACTCAATCTTTCTCATGTAGAAAAACACTCAAAATTGACACTTATCACCTTCCAGTCCATAGTATCACAACCCTTCATGTATTTCCTCCATCTCCTTTTGAGAGGTCAAGGAAAACTTTGAGGAGATGAAAAAACTCGAAATACCAATAATGAATCACACTCAAACCAAATATGTCCATAATCACTATCCTAAGAATACTCAATGGCCAAAATAATCCCCATTATATATAAATAATTTTGAATTTCCAACTAAGTAAAACTACCAATATACGCCTCCCAACTCCATCTAAAAATACCTTCACATTATTTTGTTACTGACTCATACTTGGTGATGTTTACGCTTTTTCACTCTTGTGTTATCCTTACTATGTTTCTGGCTACCCTTTCTACCTTGAGACATGTTTCCAAATATTGATGGCAGGTTTGATACTTTGATTTTCTCTATGATGCAATCCTCTTTACTTTTCCTCTAATGTGTGTGTCTATGTCTGTCTCCTCTAGTGATTCCACTGTTTCTTCCTCCTTATTTTAGATATGATTTTATTCATCTAATTCAAATCCCCTATTTCATCTATTTCTAAAAAATCCTTATTTGCTGATGTAATCGATAATGAATCCAAATCTCACATTTGTACTTCCTAGAATCCAATGAAGACAACTTTTCTTTTATGGAAACCAAATATTTGAGCTAGGTTGACATCTCAAAGTTCAACAATAATTTTCCATCACACCAAGCAATTTATTAAAAAGAGGAAAAAACAAAAATATTGGAAAAGGCTCAAACTAAACCCACACATAAAACTTACAAACAAACCCCATTACAAAAGCAATAAACAAAATAAAATGAAGGGAGTTTATTCCTTATGTGAAGAAAAATATAGACTAATAATTGCAAGAAGAGAATCAAACCATTGAAAGTCTAATATGTTATCTATCCCAATGTTTGCAAGCTTATCAACACAATGATTACCTTCACAGAAAATGTACATTACCTTCTAGTCCATAGTATCACAACCCTTTATGCATTTCCTCTATCTACCTCTCAAAGACCAAGAAAAACTTTGAGAAGATGAAAAAGTTCGACATACCAATAACGAATCACACTCAAATCAAATACGTTTATAATCACTATCCTAAGAAGACTCAATGGCCAAAATAATTTTGAATTCCTAGCTAAGTAAAACTACCAATATGTGTCTCCTGAGTCTATCTAAAAATGCCTTCACATTATTCTCGTTAGTGACTCATACTTGGCGATGTTCACGCTTTTCCACTCTTGTGTTATCCTTATTATGTTTCTAATTATCCTTTCTACCTTGAGACGTGTTTCCAAATATGGATAATAGGTTTGATATTTTGATTTTCTCTATAATGCAATCCTCTTTACATTTCCTCTTATGTGTGTCTACATATCTATTCCTCTTTATTTTTTATATGATTTTGTTTATCTAATTCAAATCTCCAATTTCATTCGTTTTTAAAAAATCCTTATTTGTTGATATATTCGATAATGAATCTTCCACTTTATTTATGTCCCAATCTCACTATTGTAGTTCATAGAATCCTGTGGACACAACTTTTCTTCGAAGGAAACCATGTTATTTGTATTTTCATCTTTTAGCTATCTTGATATTGGCTTTGATTGACATTCTGATAAGCAAATTTGCATGGTGTAATACTTCCCATTCTTCCATTGCTTTGTCCATAGAAAGGAGTTCCCATTATTGCTACAACTTTCTCGAGGCAATCATATCCCCATAGAGATAGCAAGATTCCCCTACATTTGACCCATGATAATTTGTTTCAATATTTTGCCCATGGAGTGATAAATTTGAATATGATTCCGAGTCATTCGCAATTCTCCTTTATGGTCTTACTTACGTTAGCCTCTTTGTCTCATTTGAGTAGCATCTCGTTGTCTCCAAGATGGCGCACTCAAATACTTCCTAGTCCCTCTGTAATGAAGCATTCTCTTACCAACTTCAGATTATTATTGTTATGAGTCCTCAAAATGAAGCTTCTCGTAAGCCATTCTTTCTCATTTTCCATCACCCGTGCTTCAATTTCATACCACCTTTGTGGGCTATCACTAATTTGGTTCACCTAATAGAACTTGACCATATGAGTGATTTTTTATTTTCTTCCTCCAGACTTTGGTGTGTTTTGATTTTGGGCCCTGTATGTATTTCTTCTACCTTTACACGACTCGCTTTCTAGATTGTTCTTTCTCATACCTTCTATATCTTGACTTGTTTACATGCATCTTTTAATTATCTATACAAATCGAGTTGAGTTGATTCTCCAATATTATCTGATTTTAAAACTTTGTAAATTTCACAAAATTAAATCTTTGTCCTCTTTTGTTTAGTCTTATGGAGATGAAAACATGTTAATCTCTCCCATCTTTGAAAAAATTTTCACGTATCATATTTTCTTTTGTTGATTGGGAAGTGTTTGAAGTAGAAAGATGTCCTATCACTTCTCTTACAATGTTATTAATGCTTTCTAAAATCAATTATATTCTTCAATAACATATAATTTATTATGTAACTATTATTATTATAGAGTATAAAGTACAAAATACCTCTTTTTTATTAGTTATATAATAATACTAATAATAATAATTATTATTATAACTATATAACTTGTAATTAAATATTATTATTATTATTATTATAACAATAATATTAGTAATAGTAATTTCAATAATATCAATAATAATAATAAAAATAAATAAAAAAGTTATTTTCGTTTCATTTCAATTTGACCACCACGTATATTTTTATTCGATTTAGTTTCTTTCTTTTTCCCACCTATTTCTTCATCCTTTAGTTCTTTTCTCTTCATAACCTCTACCTACTTGTGGAAGAAGAAAGATTTTAAATAACCCATTCCAAAATTCATTTATTGTGCGTGGAATGGGGAGGGAGAGAAGCTATAGACAAAAACTAAATCATATCATATGTCATCTTCTCTATCTATCTATCTCTCTCTCTCTCATAATGGACCTCACCTTCATCTTCTCAAGAGTCACCCATGTGGAGATGCTCACGTGCATTTATGTCTTCAATGAAATGCATTGTAACATTTGTTTTTTCGAGTGTGAAAAATATATTATTATATTACTTTTAATTTTTATGTTATAAAAAATAAAATAAAAAAATCATAAAATGGATTTTTAAACATATTTTGTTTAAAAAAAATTAGGTATGGTCACTTTTCCAAATATAATCTTGTCATCTATATTTATTTTTTTTTTCTTTCCTTAGAGAATAATTGAGTAGAGAATTTGGAAAGGGATAAAAGATGTGAGCTTTTAGAAGGAAAAGAAGGTGGAATTTCTTCATAAAAGGTTACAGGTAGAAGGGTATATGTAATGTTCAATTTTTTTATGATTAGGGTAAAAGCAAAAGAACAATAAAATGTGAGTAAATTTAATGTAGTCGTTGATTAAATGTTAAGTTTCAAGGGTAAGATTTGTATGCCTAATATTCCGAAGGTTAGAAAGTTGATCATAATGGAAGCTTATTGGAATAAACTTAGTTTTCATCTCAAAGCCATCATTCCTAAACCCTAAATATTAAAATCTTTAGAATATGTTTTGATGGAATTTGAAGAAAAAGGGAATATTGTTTGGCCGTGCTTGTTTAATTTTCCAAAAAGTTAAGATAAAACACTAAAAAAAATTACAAATGTGTTACAATCCCTTAAGTGTACTCAAATGGAACTGAGATAATGTTTGTACAAAGTGGTTATATTATCTAGAATTATAAATAGTTTAGATTTCATTTGGTTTACAATGGATTTAGGATTTGGTGAATGGATTCACCAAATCTATTTACCTTATTCCAATCAAGATTAAATATTGTAGAGAGATATGGATATACCCATACATAAATCATATTGCTATATTATATCGTGTACCTTCTAAAATAGATTCTAATAGAGATTTTAGACTCACTTCTAGATTACATAAACCTTTAAGCACAAAGTTCTGGTTGAGCTCATCATATCCTTTCAAGTGGATTATCAAACTGAAAGAACTATTAAATATTAAATATTGAGATCTTAAACAACTTTATACTCATTTAGATAATTTTACACTCATCTAGATGATCTATTTCTCTAAGAAATCCTAGAATATTGATGATAAAAGTTAGACGATCTTATATATACATGTTTTATTCATATGAATTTATTGGTGTTATTCATATTGATGTATGCTTTGTACTAATTTCAACTCATTAGACCATTTAGTGAATATTTGAAATAATACAAGATTCACATGTGTATATATATATATATATATATATCTTTGTTTGAACATGTTTATTTAAAATCAAAACACATAATTAAAGTCATAATCATAAATCATTTTAAAAGATTAATTCAAAATTATCTTTAGAAATAATAAACTTTCTTATATATTGAAATAAACAAAATTGGAAAGAGTTTCATATAGAAAGTATATATATTATAAATGATTTTATTATGATATCGAAAAAGAAACAATTTGAAACATGTAAGTTGTTAAATAATACTGAAACATCATTATTATTATTTGTCACATATTTGAATTGTTTCCTTTTAAGAAAAGACAAAAGCTTATTAAGATAAAGATTTTCCATATTAAGCTTCCAGATAGTGAGATTTAGGAAATATAGTATAAGATTCTAGTAGCTGACAATGTTATCAGATCTTAGCCTTTTTGTTGACACAAGAATAATATTCAAAGTCTATTTATAAGATTACAATAAAGAGGAAGAACAAACAAGAAATTATGAGAAATATAAGTCTTTCAACCTTCTAGTGTTATTTTGTTTATGTGTTCTTTGTGGGGATGTGAAAACATTTGTAATCCTTCACTTTACATTGATATCTTTGAAAGTTGATTCTTTTGTTTTCCTTTTTGTAAGGTCTTAGCCTTAGAGAGAGATTAAGACGGTGTGATCACCAGTACTTTGTCTACTCGGATGAATAGAAGTAGTTTGTGTATCATTATAACCAAGAGTGGTTGGTATAGACGTTGTAATAATTTAGTTGATTAGTGAAATCTATTAAACTTTGTATTAAGAAAAAATTGAACGTAATATGTAAATTTAGGTGAACCAATATACTATGTTGTATTATTTTTTTGCTATCTATTTGTTGAACGATCTGATCTAGTTTAGTACAAAAGGAGTCTAAAAATTTTATTCAACCTACCTCCTTTAGGATTATACTAAATCCATTTGTCAACAAAAAAATATGTGGTGGGAATACCTCCACGCCATTAGTAAAGTTCACATATAATAATATTTGATTATAACTCGTAAATTTCAAAAATATAATGTGTGGGTGCTAGAATTTGGAATATCATATTTGAAAATTAGAAGCTATAAACTTCAAAAAAGAAAAAAATGTGGAGAATGAGATAAGAATTTATATTAATATTATTTTCATTTCTACATAACGTAATTTTTTTATTTCATTCTTTATACTTTTTAATCCTTATTGTTATAATATTATTATTATGAAAACAAATCAGTAGAATATTAGATATAATCAAGAGAAAGAGAATATAAGTAAGAATATGATTACTCTTTTTTTGGCAAGTATACCAAGTCAAGAAGTAATATAGAGAAATAAGTACGAGTGTCGAATCCACAGGGAATGGTATTAATCGAGCCTCAGCTAGTGTAGTAGCTTAAGCGAAACGCAGTTAAAGGTTTGATTCAGAACAAATTGCAAACAGTAATGGGTTGTATAAAATAGACTATAAAACAGAGTATAAATGCAGTAATGGGGAAACTATCTTGGGATTGAACTCATTAACTCACCTATTTGTATTCTTAACCATAAATCATTAATAAAGCATGTTCATCCTATGACTTTGCACAAATAAGATTCATTCAACCTGATTCCTCGTGTATTGAAATTTATAGGTCCTCTTGCATGATACTGTTTTCCAGCGTTCATGGAGGGTGAACCCACATTAAGCATAGTTGTTGTACGCAACCATTACAATGAAACTCATCCCTAGTGTTGCATTGTAATGGGTACTCTCTATGATTTCCAACCCTTAAAACTACTTTCTAGTTAATTTCAAGACTCTTAGTTCAAGAAACAGTTGCGCAAATGCTTCAAGCTTTAAGCACACATAGAAAATACAGTCTGAATAACTCATGCATTATCAAGAAGAACAGCAAAAATACAAAGTGTGAGGAAATTACATTCAATCCCAAAATAGATGCAAATTAGTTACACATTGAAGCCATGAATACAAGGAAATTTCTTCTACAGGGCACTGTTCTCCACTGTAGCCGCCAGCCAACCCCTGTCCAATGAAGATTCTGTCCTCATTTATACCTCCTGCCAATTTTAGGTTTTCGTGCCATTTCAGACTTTAGTGACTTCTAGCTCAATCTGAATTTGACGATTAAGCAATTTATCACTAACAGTACACTCTTCTCTTTTGTATTTCTTTAACCACTGTATTGTCTTTCTTTTCCAGCTCATCTCCTCTAGTTCCTCTCAACTCTTCTTGAAATCCTTCTCCTTATCAATCTGGAGTCATAATGCACTTTTCATTAATTACAAGTCAAAATATATACATTAAATGCTTGCTCTCAACACCAAAGGTATTAATTTATCCAGAATTTACAGTTTGAAAGCATTGAAATATGGCCTTTATCAGAATATCAAAGAGATGATCAAGGAATTATCAAACAAACAAATCAATAGAATATCAAAGATAATCAAGGGAGTATCAGAGAATATTAGTAGAATATCAGAGAATATCAAATGTATTTATTTAGAATAATTTCTATATTTAGTTTTCTAGAATTTTATATTAAGTGAGCTATTGTAAACAAAGAAAAACACATTCAATAAAAAACCTTCTTCCATGTGATAATATTCTTTGTTCTTTTTTGTTCATAGTTATCATATTCTTGTCCAACCTTTCTTAACCCTCGATACCATCGCAAGATAGTATCAGAGCGGTGTTAGATCCCGAAAACTCAGAAACCAACATCATTGTTTCATTACCCCTCACAGCCGTAAAACACCAAAAACCAAAAATGTCATTTTCAGATTATGAAATTGACAACAATATCAATCAAAACTAGAATAAATCCCCAACCATTACTGATGAGCTAACTTTGCAAATTGCAAATATGCTTCGTAATGGCCTAGGGATTCAGCAAACACAAGTCAATCTTGACAATTTGTCAATTGGTTTCAAATTAAATGGAGACAATTATCCATTGTGGGCAACACTCATGAAGAAAGCTATTGGTGGTAGAGGAAAAAAGAGTCATCTGACAAGTATACCTCCGGCACCAGAAGAGATAGAACCAGCATATGAAAAATGGAACAGACAGACCAAACTGTCTTCACCTAGATAATTCAGAATATTGAGATTAGTTTAATAAACAATATTTCCCAGTTCTCAACCGCCAAGGCTTTATGGGAGGGATTGACTACTACCTATGGAAGCATCACAGATCCGATGCAAATTTATGATTTACACTGAAAAGCAAACACACAGAAATAGGGAAAGGATACCGTAGAGGATTTCTGGAACAAATTACAAGCTATATGGATGGCGATTGACAGAAAGCAACTGAACCCTATGAAATGCTCAGATGATATTGCAACCTTTAACAAAATTAAACAAGAATAAAGATTATATCAGTTCCTAACAGGGATAGATGAAAAATTTGAAGTCATCAGAAGAGATCTTTTGATGCAAGAGAAGATCCCTTCAGTAGAGTTTGCCTATGTTGTTGTCCGAAAGGAGGCGGCCTGACTCCAAATTATAAAGCCTACCACCAATAGCGAAGGAAACACATCATTAGGAGAGGTTGGAATCGACTTAACCACAAGAAATAGACTACCGGAATAGGGACAGGGATGGAGTCATCCAGAAACTGCCAGATGACATCCATCACAACAAGACAAGGAAGACAAAAGTCACCTCCACTGTACTCATTGCGGAATGAAGAAACACACCAAGGAGACTTGCTTCAAAATCGTGGGTTATCCCGAATGGTGGGAAGATTTTAAACAAAAAAATCACAAAGCTGCCACCGCCATGGGCATCCCGCAAACCACTAGTAGTAGTGGTGACACCGAAAGAGAGAAAGGAGCAAAATCGCAAGTCGTTCATGGAAGAGCCACGGTCAATCATGGAGGTAAAAAAAGAGAGGAGGATACCAGCCCAGGAAAATCTGATCAGTGGATTTTTGATTGTGGGACAACTGACACCATGACCCATGATCCTCATGATTTTAACAATCTCCCCACACCTGTTAAAACTCATATTGAGACAGCTAGTGGAGAATTAGTTGAGGTCCAAGAAGAGGGCTCAATTATTTTTTCAAAAAAATTAAAATTAGAAGATTGCTTCTATATTCCTGCACTATCATCAAAATTACTTTCTATTAGCCAAGTTACAAAGGAGTTGAATTGTGTGGTTCTCATGTTTCCTACTTTGCCTTTTACAAGACATTCTTACGAAGAAGATCATTGGGCGTGGTACTGAACATGAAGGTCTTTACTACGTTGATGAGGTTGCTCACAAGGGACATGTCATGCTTGCTCACGGAACGGTTACAAGGCAACTCTAGTTATGACATAGACGTTTGGGTCATCCTTCATTTGGGTACCTTAAGATTTTATTTCCTAATTTATTTACTAGTAACATTGGGCCCATCAAATGTGAAACTTGTATACGGGCAAAGAATCATAGAGTTACTTTTCCTCCCAACAACAATAGAGTCAATTATGTTTTTTCATTAGTACATTCTGATGTGTAGGGTTCAGCCTAATTCCCATAATAATCAATTTCAGTATTTTTTTTATTTGTGGATGATTTATCTCGCATAACGTGGGTATATTTTCTAAAACACAAATCTGAAGTACCCGATAAGTTCTATGCATTCTATCAAATGATTCACACTCAATTTGGCAAGAAAATCCAAGTACTTAGATCAGATAATGGTGGATAATTTGTTAACAAATCAATGTAAGAGTTTTTTAGAGAAAATGGTTTAATTCATCAAACTTCTTGTCCAAAATCACACCAACAGAATGGCGTAGCAAAACAAAAAAAAAATCGTAAGTTACTCGAGATGACTCGAGTCATGATTTTTGATGCATAGGTTCCAACACGATTTTAGCCCGAAGTTGTTGCTATCTCGACCTATCTTTTGAACAGACTACCCTCCCAGACCCTTAACCACATAACACCCCTATAGATCCTAGCTACTCAGACTAATATCCTTCTTGTCCAAATGTTACCACCACGAGTTTTTGAGTGCTCTGTGTTTGTTCATATTCCCAAAGCGAACAGAACCAAATTTGATACATGTGTTGAGAAATGTGTCTTTGTTGGATATGCTACACATCAAAAGGGGTATCGATGTTACAACCAAATCACTCACTGTCTATATGTGACTATGGATTGTGATTTTTTAGAATCAGAATATTTCTTCAGTAGCCAACTTGATGTTCAGGAGGAGAAAATAGTGAACCACCAAGTTGGTTAAGTAACCTTAGTTGCTAAGAAATTGTTCCAAAAGAGCAAGTAGATGGAGCTAACGAGTATGTCTCTGTCAACGTAGGAAGGACTAACACAACCAATGAGGATCCTTCTGAGAATGTCCAACAAGAGGTAAGTGATCTTCACTCTACTGAGTTGTCTCCTGTTATGAATAAGTCACTAATAATGACAGGTTAGCACCATAACCAGAGCCTTTCACACTTCTTACTGAGTTGTCACCTTTATGAGTGAAGTCACTAACAGTGACAAGTTAGCACCGAATCAGAGTCTTTCACACTTCCGCCAAGAAGAAGCAGAGGGGTACTACCTGATCGATATTCTCTAAAACATGTTCCCGAAATTCCAGGTATCCTATGAAGATAACCAGAGAAGGAGTGACAGACATTGCAAGAGTTTTTCTTATTCCTAAAACAGTTCATGAAGCCAATAAGAAGGGCGAACGACAAGAAGCTATGAAAACAAAGAATCCTGTACAACATGACAAAACCAAGCACATTGAAGTGGACAAACACTCCATCAAGGAGAAGATTGAGGATAGCAGTATTGAGCTTTCGTTTGTAAAGTCAAAAGACCAGTTGGCAGAAATTTTCACCAAAGCTATTACAGGCAAAACATTTACCCGTGTCCTCAGCAAGCTAAGCATTGGTGATCCCACTGCTCGCCTTGAAGGAGAGTGTTAGAATATTATTATTATGGAAACAAATCAATAGAATATTAGAGATAATCAAGAGAATATCAGTAAGAATATCAGAGAGATAATCAATGGAGTATCAAAGAAATAAATCAGTAGAATATCAAAGATAATCAAGGGAGTATAAGAGAATATCAATAAAATATCATAGAAGATCAAATGTATTTATTTAGAATAATTGCTATATTTAGTTTTCTAAAATTTTATATTAAGTGAGTTATTGTAAACCAAGAAAAACACATTCAATAAAAAACTTTCTTCCATGTTAGCATATTCTTCGTTCTTTTTCTTTTCATAGTTATCATATTCTTGTCCAACCTTTCTTAACCCTTGATAAAAAAAACTTATAAATATGTTACTTTTGTTTTTAATTCTTTATAATGTCTCTTTTATTTAATTTTTAGTGCATGATAATATGCTTATCATGTCATATATGTTAACTTAACATCAATATTTTTATGATTAGAATTAAAAAATATTATTTTCTAAATTACAAAGATGAAGATAATTTGTTAAGACGGATTGAAACCGTAAAAAGAGGAAAAAGAATAATTATAAACGTTTTATTGAACATCATTTATGAATTTAAAAAAGTATCTTTTTAGTTATTTATTATGTAAAAGAAAATATTAGTTTTTTATTTATTTTTATTTCTTCATTAAATCAATTCTTATGTAACCATTAAAAACATTTTATTTATGTATAAAAATAATAATTGAGTGATTATAATAAAAATAAAAACATTACATTTAAA
>Ga0209700_106304_pt1 | contig 18578 bp, 9 predicted proteins | sample SiratroredBW_FD_187528 | JGI IMG/M metagenome (GOLD analysis project Ga0209700, IMG submission 187528) | Root nodule microbial communities of legume samples collected from California, USA - Siratro red BW (SPAdes) (version 2) | ecosystem: Host-associated > Plants > Roots > Nodule | place: USA...
GATGATGTATGTAGTTAGCTCTTGCCAGTTGTGAGTCACATACCACTATAATTTTTAAAGCCTTTTTCTTTGTAACTTTGCTTACTTTCAAGATTTTGAATTTCAGCCTCACTAAAGATATATATATATGGACAAGTGTCACTTGGGTTGGCTTTGCCAAGATGAAATCAGATTAGGTGGAGTTCAATTTTAAATTGCAAAGTTCAGGCCATATTTTTCATATAGTGTTGTCTTTTCTGTTTAGATTTAGGCTATACTTTTTCAACTATTAAACTACTATTATTATTTAAGTGTTACATTTATGTTTAAGCCACGATTATTTAACTGTTGAAATAGAATTTTGATAATTTTAAGCAATACTTTTGTAAATGTGGATTAATCCTACATATTATAATATTTGTAAATAGATTATCAATACATTAAACCACTAATTTATTTTAAACATTATTATGATAATATTAAAAAATTTAAATAAAACTATAGAAGACAATTACATTATTTTTAGTAGATTGTAATTGAAAATAACATTAACAAAACTCACAACTGTAATGTCCAAAATTAATTAATAAAATAAAACAAATAATTTTATTTTTTCTTAAACAATAATTGTTATATACTTAATTTAAAATAAAGCAGAGGACAAATAAATGTGTAAAACTTAACTAGTGGAGAAAGCATTCAATAATTAAAATATGAGAATTTTGTATTATATATCTATAATAAATTCTGAGCATGTATATAATATAATATATAATTATATATTTTTATCGAATGTATTGAGATATTTCACCGAGAGAATTGATTTAAAAAACCGATAGGTCGAGTGTTTAGGATCTGAGAGACCGAGAGTGAAGAATCTGAGAAAACGAGAAGCCAAGTGCCGAGTGCCCAAAGGCCGAATTGTTAATATGTTATAATAATATTTCTTTTATCTATAATAAAACACATATTTATATTACATGCCATCAATTTGTATAATATTTTATGTTACATAATCATGTTAATCTATACATACATTTTACATGACTATTATATATACTGTACAAAATTCTTTCAATGACTATTACATATATTGAACAAAATTCTTCCTAATATTAATTATACATTATATTTCCCTAATATTATTTTACATTATATTGTTGGTGAAAAGAAATTGATCGGGGGATTATTGTTCATACTTAGTGGCATAAAGAAAGTTACAACTACGGGACCATCCAACACCAATGACATGTCTTCGAATTGTGCAAAAGTCAAGGTGGAACAAGCAATTCCTTTAAAAGATACAAAATTCTCGACCACGTTAGTGCTCCATCCATTCCCCCAAAAAATATACAGAGATATCAGCAGTTAAGGATTTGAGAAAATTAGGAACATCAATCTATCTTTGATCTAAAATTTGATTTAATTCATATTCAGCAAACAAGAAAAAGAAAGGGAAAAATGAGATATACATACATTTTAAAAAAAAATCATTTTAAAATAATAAAAATGATAAATGGTGCATATTTCAAATGATTTAGGAATATCAAACTTTCCTTTTTCAATAAATCACCATAAAAATTTGTAAATAATATAGGAATAACAATTGAAGTGACTAGTAAAATAAATTTTAGTGAATAGATCACCATGATTAAAATTATAAATAATACAAAGATAACCAATTCAGGAAGTAGTAAATAATATAGAAATAACAATTTCAATGACTTGTAAATAATATGGAAATAAATAATAATAATGAATAATTAGGATAAATGAGCAATCATAATAGAACCATCTAGCAAACTATATACAACTTCTACCCATTTAAATATTCTAGAAATAAATCCTCCAACCACAAAAGGTATCCCAATAAATCACAACATGATCATGTGTGAAAATAAATAATGAAAATCACAACGTAAAATACAAAGAAATTATAATTTAAAATCATTATAAAGAATAATATTGAACTTGAAAAGATATAATTGATAAATAATTTAGACACTTGTGAGACTTAGGGGTACCTCTTTGAAAGATTAAAAATAAATAGCAATATATATATATATATATATATATATATATATTTTTTTTCCTTACCTTCAAGAGTTGTAATGAGTCACTTAAACTTCTTAATTTCGCACTATTTTTATCTGTTGGAACTTGTCTAAGCATTAAATGCAAGTAGATATTATTACTGTGGAAGAAGAAAATCAAAGCTGAAAGACTTAATGACGTAGAAGAAGAAAGTCAAAGCCAAAAGGTTCAATGATGCAGAAACCTGAAAGGTTCAACGATGCGAAAGAAGAAAGTCAAAATTGAAAGTCTTAATGATGCGAAAACTGAAAGGTTCAACGATGCGAAAGAAGAAAGTCAAAGCCAAAAGGTTCAATGTTGCGGAAGAAGAAAGTCAAAGCCGAAAGGCCTAAAACTGAATGCTGAGACTGTTTTTCTAAATATGAACCAAGTGTTTGAAACCAAATGCTGAGATCATTTCTCTCTAAATACAACGGATCAATGCTAAGATCATTTCCCTAAATACCAATCTAATACTCAAAATCCAAAGGTTAAAATTTGACTGATGTAAATATTCACCTTATTCATTATTTATATATATATATATATATATATATATATATATAATTTGTAAAAAAAATTGTGACAATAGTAATAATAATATATTTTTCAGAATGTTACAATAATATTTAGAAATGCAATTAAATGTGCTTAATGTATTTCAAATCATAAGTGTACAATTGAAATTATTAAAAACTACAATCCAATGTCGTCTAGCACACTTTGAAAATTACAAAAAATTATAACACATATAACAAAGGTATTTGGTTTTATTCTTCATTTTATGTTTTCTTCTCCAAATGAACTTGAACTTCATCCAGCAAAAAGATAAAAACAAAAAATGTCAACAAACTTAGTACTTAATCTTCTTCCAATTTATGAAAGTTTGTATAAAATATTTCACGATCTTAGATGGTTTTAATATATACCTTATCATCATCACGAACATGAGTTGCAGTAGAGGATCGTGGAGCAACTGCACTATTTTCATTGCCTAATACTCATGCCATCATTTGTTCTATATCATTCTCATCTAATTAGTATTTTTCTTAAGCACGAATTTCATCACTGCCTCCAAACCTTCAAACTTCTTGATCATATAATTTCTTTCAATGGCATGTTCTCTTTTTAAAGCATCAATTTCTTGATTTTTCTTTAATATTGTAAGTGTCATAATCTTTCTCTAACAACAAACTCGGCTAGACTTTTTTTCTTTTTCGAAAAATGACTCAAATATTTTTTCTTCATATATACTTGAATTTTCAATGGAACTTTGAAGTTTAGACCATAAAAAAAATATTAAAGTCATGAAAAAGTAAAGAAAGTAAAGTGTGTGGAGCTTTCAAACATATTTCTTAAGTACACTGACTACACTTTGTCATGCAAATGTCATTGTATTTAGAAATGGAAACTACTTATTTTGAACTTATATTTTCCAGCGATATGTTTAAAATAATAACTATAAACAGAGAGGCAGTTTTTACTGAACTAACTTTTTATATTAGCTTTCTATTATTATTTTTTTTTAGTTTTGTTGGTTGAAATTGGATGTACTATTTTAACTAATCGACAATTATACATTAAGAAGGTATTGAATATTGAGACAAGATAGCAAACAGGTACAAAAGACATATGGAACTAAGAGTAAGACATATGGAACTAAGAGTTGGAGGCACAATTTGTTCATTCATTATTTATTAACTGTAGGAAAGGTTGACCCGTATTTCTTATAAAGAATGAAATGATTATTGTCTTATGTGTACATTAATTCATTTCATATGGGAACAAATTCACTTCACAATTCACGATACAAAGCCAAACCCCAACTTGACATTTGTCCTAATTGAGCTGGAAAAACTACAAACTACTTAATTGAAGGCGTGAAACAAAATGAAAAAAAAAAGACTGAGACAAACCTAATAACTAATTACCTTGAAAATTATAAGTCACTTAATAGGTTTTTAACAATACAAATTGAATAAACAAACCCTTTATAGATTCATCATTGTTTTTAAAAGATATTCCACGCACCAACCAATCCTTTAATAGTTCATCCCTATTTTAGAAGTCATGTTCCAATACAACCCAATCAAAACGCTACACAAACAGTAAACTACAACACAAACCAACATAATCGAACCCAAAATAAATCATATTTTAGCGATAAATCTATCCTATGAGGTTCAGATAATGGTAGTCTATCTCTACTGATTGAGACCCAACATAGATAAGTAGGCAAACCTACCTTAGGATGCATTCAAATTTTGATCGAAAAGCACAAAAACCCTGACCTATACACAAAAAAAGGATAAGTCTTAAAATCATATAACAAAACTAAATTCCAACAATATGAATAACAAAAACCTTAAATTAGGTGAATGAAAAAACAAAAATTGAGAACACGATCCCTTACCACTTTCGTCAATAATAATGGCAAATTTTAGTTAATTTTAGTTTTAATACCTTTAATCTTCTTTTTATAAGTGAGAAGCCTATAATTTTACTTTTAATCTTTTTGTTTTACGACTATGACTAATAGGCTATATTCAGAACATGTAGTTTATATTATAATTCATATCGACCACATTTTTTATATTTTAGGATACACCATTTTAACATGACTTATTTTTTTAAGAGAGTACAAGAGAAAATTGTGACTTAAAATGCTTACATCTTTCTGGTCTATAGTGAAAATAAGTCAACTTGTAAAAGTGTGACTTTTTCCACTTTTAAGTTACCTTTATTTATTTGTTACTAACAAAAATATTACTTAAAGTGATAATTTTGTCTGTGCCTTTCTTTTAAGTTCTTTAGCTTTTTACCTGCAAGTAATAATATTAAAGAAATTGCAGTGACTTTTTGATGGACAAGCTTTCTCATGGAATGATGTGTTTGATGTATATTTTGAAAGTTTTTTTGTTTTCAAATTTTATTGAATAACGTTAGAAATATTTTGAAGTGGTTTCTGATTTTGTTTTCAAAATTTGTTCTTGAAATAAGTCTTAAAATTTAATGAATTTTGATTGAGAAATTTTTTGTTTTGACATAGACACACATTTCTATATGATATATACATACGTTATATTTATATATACATATTTATTTATTTTTTTATGTGTGAATGGAATGAAAAAAATTAAGTTAAAATGATGACCATTATTCTTGAGATACTAATAAAAGTTCAAATTTTTTAACAATGTGATTATTCATGATTTTTTAAATAAAGACTTTGTCCAATTTGTGCACTTTTTCGCCAACATTTAAAAAACAAATAAGTTAAAATTTCAGGATTTTGTTTTCGATTAAATATATATATTTTTGAATTTAATTACCAAAATAGGTTATGAAGTTCTTTTATCAGAAGAGATGTATTTAGAAAACTTATTGGTGGAGTGATTTTTTCAGTACAAAACTTATGTTTTTTGGGTTGTAAGTAATCATAAAATAATTCATCAAAATCTTCCCACACATTGTAAACAAATTAAATTCCATAAATTTAATGAATAATAACGAATTTCAGGACTTCAAATGAAGAAATTAATAATATTAATTATTTTTAAACTCTTCTAAATGCATATTGGAATGAAAGTTGAAAAATTTTTAATTATTCATAGTTTGCTATTTCTATAATAAGATAAACCGATAATTTTTTTTAAAGTAAAAGAATGTATGAAAAATAGAATTCAATATATATAATATATGAACATTCTTATTGATCAATTTATTAAAAACTATAATATCATAAATTTGATTTATTAAATCGAAATTAGACTCACAATTTATAATTTTGTAATTTTTAACCTGTTAAATTCAATAATAAAATGTTAAGGAAAAAAAATATATTTAGGTGTGTTGCTACAATTCCCTATATAGTATGTAAAATTTTTATAATAAACCTCATTCATAAAAATATAAAATCCAGTCATCATCTTTTATTTAAAGCATCTAAAATATAAAAAACAATAAATCAATACAATGTGTTCATCTCATTATATCAACAATTGAATTTCATTACATACAGGACCATAAAACAAAATTAGAAGTAGATTGAACCTTTCTTTTTTAATATCAATATATACAGAAAAGTATGTACAATTTTTTAATTTTAAATTATTTCAGTTATGAAATGGTTAACTTTGTATATCACCCTCTACATTACAAAATTTGTATATTCCACTGCTTGCTAAAAATGTAAGGGATAGAAAAGTACGGAAAAAAGATTGGTGTGATGGAACAGTTTAATACATTGTTAGTAATTGTTTTACTGTTAAATTATAATATTTAAAAATTTAATTATATTTTTTATATGTTTTTTTTTTCTTTAACGAATTAGGTTAACAATACCAAATTATCAAGTTGTCAAAAATCAAAATGAAAATTTAATTAAAATTTGAATTTGTTGTTACTTCTGAACTTATGCAGAAGAGTTAAAAACTAAATATTTATGTAAGAAGTAATATTAAAATGCGTTTAGAAAGAACTATAGAAGTAATGGGTTTATACATATTTTTTTTGTCGAATTTTAATTCATGTGAGACAAATTATTTCTTTTAACAAAAATATATTGAGAAAGTTTTTTTTAATAAGAAATATGAGAGCAGTGAAAAAAATTTTGAAAATCACATTCACTAAAAAAAGATTGTTCAAAAAGAATGTTGCGGATGTATCAACAAAATTATGTTAAGTGTATTATTGAAAAATTCAACAAAAACATTAGAAGTGAGAAAATAAGAAAATGAGTTGTGACATTTTTTCTTAATTGTCGCAATTTTGTTTTATATTATAAAAGTTGTATTCGGGGAGATTGTTCTTGAGAAAATTAGCCTGAGGATCACCATTCAAGGTTGTTTATTATATTTGATGTGTAAAAATTATAAATTTATGATTTGTTGTTTAGGTATTGCATTTTTTAAAAAAAAACTTGATCTATAGGCTACAAATGTTACACAAAAGTAACGTCATGAATTTTGAAAATCAACTTGCGATAGAACAACAGGTTCACCACTGTTAACCTTCCAAAATGCTTTACCGTTATCGTCCAAAAACTTAGGCTTGATTTTTATAAAATGAGAACCACTTTTCTCTTTAACATTAAATTAAAAAAAATATCAATCTTTAGAATAGAAAAACGTTAAAGCTTACACGATATAAAACAAGATGTACCAAACTTTCCAGATCGGCCTCATCAAGAGCATTGATATATTTACAAAACAACATTACCTACATATACCATATTTTCTATTTTGACTAGAATAAGAAAATTTATTTCATTATCAAACCAAGACCTAGATGTTTAGTAAAACACAAAAAATTAAACTAATAAATTAAACATCTTCTAGGATGTTGTGCAAGCAAATGTTGTACTAACATATGTTTGTCATACATATTAGTTATTTTTTTATCCTGATGTGATCATAAAACAAAATCAACATTTTATTTTACTTTTAAGATCTTGTCCTAATGATTTCTTGTTTACAATAATATTTCGACCTAAGAAATAAATACAGAGAACATTAGACAAGTTGAATTGACCTTCTCTAAGTTTAAATTTAGAACTAATCCTGAAAATATCTGGAAGGAGGATCACAGTCTTATAGCTCATTCTGCGAATAATGACAATGGTGGGACGGATGTCAAAATTAGTGATGGCCATTCTGAAGTTAAGACGGGATTGGAATCTTATGATTTTCTACTCTCTCTTTCAATACTTGAGGCTGAGGTAGATCAAGTTCTCCAGGAGTTTAGAAATCAGGCCGAAGAAACACTTCAAGCACAAAACCCCATCTTCAAAAGTTGTATCAGCAACTAGAATATGAAAAAATGTATTGGCTAGTCAAAACCCACCAGCAACTGCATCAGAGGTCTCATCTCGTGATATAAGAGAAAGAAAGAAATAGATACGTCAGGAGCTGGACAAGTTTGAAAAGATGAAGAAGATAGCCAATGGTTTTGACAAGACGCCCCATGGTATTATAAAGAGCCACTTCGGCTTTAGAGTGGTAGATTAAATTGACAAATAATTTTCAAGGTATTTCGTTACACAAAACCAAGCGGACGCAAGACACTTTTTCGATGAAATTCCGTCAAGGATGTTTCGTGGAATGCTATGATTGTTTTGTTTGACGAAATACCCAAGATGGTAATAGCAAATACACTTTAATGCTAAAGCAATGAAAATATGATAAAACTCAAACTGACACAACCTTGAAGATTATTTGTCAATTTAATCTACCACTCTAAAGTCAAAGTGACTCTTTATAATACCATGGGGCGTTTTGCCAAAACCATTGGCTACCTTCTTCATCTTTTCAAACTTGTCCAGCTCCCGAAGTATCTGTTTCTTTCTTTCTCTTACAACATGAGATGAGACCTCTGGTGCAGCTACTGGTGAGCTTTGACCAGCCAATACATTTTTTCATATTGTATTTGCTGATACAACTTTTGAAGATGAGTTTTTTATGCTTTAAGTGTTTCTTCGACCACCTTATATTCAAGCTCCCAGAACTTTCTAAACTCTTGGAGAACTTCATCTACCTCAACCTCAAGTATTGAAAGAGAGAGTAGAAAATCATAAGATTCCAACCCCGTCTTAACTTCGGAATGACCATCATTGACTGTGACATCCATCCCCTCATTGCCATTATTCGCAGAATAAGCTATAAGATTGCGATACTCCTTCCAGACATCTTCAAGATTAGTTCTAAATTTAAGCTTAGAGAGGGTCAATTCAACTTGACACAATAGCTCCTTTGCAGCCGGTTTCTCCAAACAACACAAGAGACAAGAGCCAAGATTGAAAATCTTCATAACTTGGTCATGCAAATCCGTAGCTTTACGCGTTTGGAGAATATTATCAACATGCAAAATCATGTTAGTCCTCTCATCACAGCATTGACAGTGCATCCAACATAATAGCTTCTTCAACTGTGCCAGCCAATAAACATTGGAGAGCACATCCAATATGAGCAACATGGCCACAGATTCCCTTTCCAGTATTGGGGTGTAACGGAGGTGCATAGGCGAGACATGGCTTGCGAGGAGGTGTCGAATGGAAGGTGCATAGCGGTAATAGGGTGGCCTTTGGCTCATGGAGGTGAAGTGGGGGGTGTTTGATGGTGTTGGCTTGCGGGGTGCAATGGAAGCATGGTGACATAGTACAAAGAGGTGCATGGCAGCGTTGTGCCTCTATTGAGGGTATGATTTTTGGTGGTTGTGGAGGCACGGTAAGTGGTGGTATTTAGACACGGCGGCCGTAGCGATCGTAGCCACTGACTTTGGTGTCGCGGTCTTTGTGGGGTGTTGGTGAAGAGCTAGGTGAAGATGATTGCTTATTGGTTGCAGGTGAACATTTATTTCATTATCAAACCAAGACCTAGCTAGATGTTTAGTAAAATACAAAATTAATGAACTTAAACTAAGAAATTAAACATCCTCTAGGATGTTGTGTAAGTGAATGTTGTATCAATATATGTTTGTCATACATATTAGTTCTTTTTTCATCCTAGTGTGATCATAAAACAAAATCACATTTTATTTTGCTTTCAAGATCTTGTGTGAATGATTAATTGTTTACAATTGAATAACTTTGAACCAAGAATTTTTGTACAACATCATAATATTTTCACCTAAAGAAATGAAAGTGAAGAACTTTAGACAAAATAACATGAACGATGCACTATTAATAATCAACTAATCACGACATACCTTTTTGAATTGTGATATTTAACTTAGCATCTCAATGTGTGTTTCATCGAGCTCACTTCTTATCTTTGTAAAAAAAGAATCATGTTCTTCCCTAAAAAGAAGAAACAATGTTGAAAGAACAATTTTAGACTACTCATGAAGAAACTTGTGCTTACAGTACTTTACCTGCACATAACGTGTACAAAGAATTATTATGTATACAATGTAACAACAAGGATAATTCACATAAAAACGCATAATAACTTAGTTTTGATTACCTTTTCCTGGACTATAACAACTTTAAGGTTTGCTTTTTTTACTTTATATTAAGTTCATATTAAGTTGGTGAGTTTTCTTCGTGAATATAATTCCTCGATCTCTTGAACATATTAAGCAAGTTTATAACGAGTTTAAATGATATTGAAAAATAAATAAAAGAAAAAAAAATAAAAAGAAAAGAATTAAGTGATGAGAATAATAAAAAAAATGTCTCCAGAACTAATATCCAGAATATTCATATAATATAATAGTTTTAGACAAAATATTCTCATAACACCACCTATAGAATAAACTAGAAATACTATATCTTTTCAAAGCATTAAATGATGTGTATTAGTATATAGATATTGTCTACACCTTTCTGTTATGTTAGTTCAAAATAATAGGAATAGAAGTATATATACTTTTTAAATACATAATAACGCATGATTTCCATTGTGTAAATCACATAATCTCCATAAATTTTTAAAGAGAAAGTCAAATGTTTAGTTATTGAAAAATTTTAAATTAAACTGAGTATCGTATTATACATGTATGCGTATCTATTCCATATGTTAACCAATTTCCTGACAAAATGGTAGTAGTATACGCAGAATTGCATTAGACGAAGGAAGGGATTAGATTAATGTATAACAAAATATAATATACATAGAGATATAATTACTAATATTTTCTTTTAGGCAAAAGGGTCTTGGAAAGCCCTTTTATTCAAGATGAATGCAAAAGTTACAAAAAACCACATATAATATACTATATACATTCTAATAGGGATGTTTTATCTATCCTTACCTGTAAGTCTTAAGATATTCTAAATATATAAATATGAATATTTATCATAAGGATAAAACTAACATGTATATGTATATTATTCATATTATTTAGTGCAAATATATATATATATATATTCAAACTAAGGGGATTCCCTTATCTGTATTAGTATTAGTTCAATAACAAGTGAGGACCAATACAATGATGGTATCAAAACTTTGTTTTTTTTATTATGACCAATACTTATGTTAGGCCATCGAGATCAAAAGAAGGGTTGAAAGAGTGAAAGAGAAAGAGACAGAGATAAAAGAAAAAAAAATCAAAGTTAGTAAAAAACAAAAAAAATCAAAGTTAGTGTCGTTACTCTTGTTTGTATGCTTATTTCAAGATTTTGGTAGAATGACAGAAATAACATGTATTTTTCAAATACTAGTATGTTTCATATAAGATGCTTATCGTCCACTAATAGTCTCTAAATTATATGTGTGCATTATATTTTAAAATTCATTCATCAACCAAAACTGATTAAAATATCTAAAAAATTGTAGAAACCTATTTATAGTTTAACATGTCATGACATGAATCTAAGAAATAAACAAATTGTGTAGATTGTTATCACGAAATCACAAATACGTTAAACGTTAAAATCATGGTTCAGTTCGACTTTTTTAAAAAATAAGCTATAAAACAATTTAGTTTAGTTTTACAAGAAAAACAATCCAAGTATTTTATCTAAATTCAGTATAACTTAGTAACAATTTGATGAAGTTCAATTAAATGTGATAGGCGTAAGGATACGACTTTTTATGAATAAGGATACGGGGTTGTATGACTATAATTAAGAGATTTTAAAATAATTAAAGAATAAATATTTTCTTATTTTTGTATTATAAATTTATGTTAGATATATCTCATGTAAACTGGATATATAAATAATTTATTATATATATAATTGGGTATAAATTTAATTTAAATTCATTTTGTAAGATTGGGTGATACTTAAAGTTTATCTTTTAAAAAGATATTATAATCTATGAATTATTTGAATCTTATTTTAGTGAAACGCGAAAACTAAAATTTTCATTACGTAAATTTTGTAAGATTGGATGATACTTAAAAGTTTATTTTCTAAAAAGATATCACAATCTATGAATTATTTGAATCTAATTTTAGTAAAACGCGAAAACTAAAATTTTCATGACGTAAATAAGAGAGACATTAAATTTTAATATAATTAGTATTTCATAGTCGTCTTTTTGGTTTAACTAGTTAGATGTGGATTTGAACATTCATTGGAAAGTGATGTATTTTAAATATTTCTAAGTAACTCATTTAATTCTTGACTATATGTCTTATATTTTTTGTCTTAAACTAGATATTAACTATGTTGGTTCTCATTAACACTACTTGCAATTTGATTCTTTTTAATCAAAAGATCTATTATTAGAAATATGTGAGGTAATTTAAAATAATTGTTCATAATAAGTAGTTCTGTTTCTGAGCATTTTAACCAATAAACTAGATACAAAATTTTGATAGGAAAGCACGACAATCTTATAAAATAGTACATTAACAAGCTGAGATAAGCGATATTAACTACAAAAATCTGATCAAATTTCACAGTATATACCATCAGTAATAATTTCTTGGCCATTTGTATTAAAACGAACATAACTTCAATTTGTTAGAATTGCATATCTCATGAAAACTAGACTTGTCAATTTACTTGAGATCGAGAAGCACACTCATGAACAGTAAGAATCCTATCTTAGTTCAGGGTCTGTAATGGAAGTTAGGAAATTCCCTTGCCAGGCCAACCTGCCAAATAGTCCCTTGTCCATTGCACAACATAAAACACAGAAAAATAGTTAGTGAAAATATAAGAGTGGAGGAATATGTGACATGAAATGTATCTGTCCTATTTTAGGGAGGGTGTATTGCTCACAGAAAAAGTAACTTTCCTTCTTCTTGAGCCTATATCTTCCCTCCAACCCGCATTCTTCCTGCACCTACACATTTTCTCCTGCACCTTTATATATTTATCAGGTTGACCAATATATCACTAATAAAAAATTAAATAAATTCAAATGACACATATCTAATAAATTATAAAAAAAAATTATTTTAAAATGTAATAAACTATTTTAATGATACAATAAATATTATTTTAAAAATATAATAACAATTTAAGTATCATAGAACATGAACTTGAAAAATATATGAAATTCACGTAACACAATTTATTCTATATTATATAAATAACCTAATATTATTATATTTCTCTATATTTAAATAGAAATATGCTATCACAAATTACTGGTACTCTTTTCTCTACTTTTTTTTTTCATTTTCTAATCTTCTAAGTTGATTAATCTTTCTTAAACATGATCTGAAATCTTTTGTCTACAACAATATTTATATATTTGATTAATTTATCAATAACAATATATATAGACATGATTTAAGTAAAGTAGAAAAATGTAAATTAAAAGATTAAAGTGAATACTTATATTATATATTAATTGAAATAGTTATTTTTTTAACAAATTTGACCTAGGGAATTAATTGAAGCGTTAATATAACATAGGGAATCCAACTATGCGTTGATGTTTTTATGGCTTCTTCTAATGTTCAGCCTTCCAATATGACAAACTTGCATGCAGCAAAAGCAGTGTTCCACAGACGTTTTGTGCCTTCTTCTGGAAATAATTAAGAAAAATGGTCCTTTTCTAATTTCAACCAATTCTTCTTTTTTCGAAAACCAAAGCAAAGGGTCGGACTTATGCAGAAATAATGATAGAAAGTGATTCATGGTTCTTGGATACAAATGGCAGCCATGCAAGATTAAATATGGTTGGACTTATGCAGGCTGCTGCAACACACTAAATGCTGCTCAGATGTATTACTTATCTCAACCAACTTTCTTTTTATTTTTGTTTGACTTTCTAAATAGATTAATGTAATTATTCATCTATGGATGGGCATCCCAAATGCCAAGAAGGCATAAAACCTTTACATAACAAAATCCAAACACTTCAATTCTCTCAAGCAAACATCTTTGCAGATATACATTTTCTTGAGTTCAATCCTAGAGGTTGGCTCTTCAATTCTAGATATGTTCGAATTTATTTCATATGGATTTAGTTTCTGCTTCTCTTACTTTCGAAAATGCCTCTTCCTTTTATTTTGAAAAATACTTGCTGTGTTTATATTTAATTATTCAATTTAAAAAAAATTCAGTGATGGTTATTACTAAATAAATGTTATTTTACGAACAAAAGGCATGCATGTAACCAATAATCTGATATATATATATATGATGGCCCAAAAATGTTACGATAAGTGCAATATAATGGACCAACGATATATATTTGTAGGTTATCATTCACTTGAGCTGATATATGTTGCTGGCAAAATCTGTTATATTCATAAACTAGCTACATTGATGACATCACTTTCTCTTCTTTCTTCCTCTTTAAAAAGTGTTCTTTAACTTTTGCTACATCACTATTGCAAATTGAATCATTTACTTCGTGTCAGTAATTACATTTTTATTTGTTTGTGACTGCTATTAGGTATTGTTTGTAATTTTATTAATATATGTTATTTTGTAAAAAGAATGTATGCATGAGTCAAATTAGTATTCCCTGCACAATTGATTGTAATTCAACATTGTAGGATAATAATGTGTAAGTTAATGTTATTTTTTTAAGTCTAATATAGGTTTTCAGCAAGTACTTATGCACTAAACATATAATTAATTTTTGCACAGGTTTCATTGTAAAGAATGAATTTTTCATCTATTGTGGCTTTGGTGCACTACAACGGTGATATTATCACGGATGAGCTGATGTCATCGGTATTTGTTAGTGAAGTTAATAAATATTTTGAGGTGAATAATTGCATGTCATTGTCTGTTCTCAAACAGACAATTCTCAATTTATTCATTGTTTCTGATGGAAAATCATACACAGTTGATTTGTGTTATCGTTGTCCAGTAACAACGAATAAACTAAAGACTTATGGATCAGTGGCAATTGAAGATGACAATGATGTACAATGTGTGATCACTTACGCAAAACAATATGAAATTCTGATACAATTTGAGATAATGACATTTATTTGTGAATATAATGAGGTAGCAAGTGATGTTATTTGGGAACTTCTGGAAAGAGAACTAGACGAGTCCTTAAATATAGAGTGACTCTACTATTTTTATGTATTCATTCAATTTTTAGTATGTCTTTTTTTTTCTTTTTCGGTTTCAATATATTTTTGTTTTGACCTAAGTTGATGATATTTTATTTTTATTTGATTAATTTGTTGCTTATCGTGGTGGAGTTAAACAAACACAACTTTCAATGATGATTAATACGGATATGACATCCTACGTCGATCTGAACAAACTAACAAATACAATCATAAAACAAAAGCAACATTCAATTATATAAGCGTTATAATTAAAATTATATAAGCTTTATAACAACAAAACTATTCTAATCTATTTCATTACCTCACATTTTGATATGAGAAAAAAATATCAAAATTATATTTAATATATTTTTTATTTTTTTAACAGCAAAAGATAAATAAAATTAGATAAAATATTTGAGCGAAATACAAATAAAATTTTATTTGTTTTTTACCGATTCAAATAAATGTTAACATAACTTGTAAATGAAGCATACAATTCAAACAAAATTCTATCTTCCAACTAATCATCTGTGATATACATATTCACATCATGGTTATGGAATTAATTGTATATGATATATTGTGTGAATCGTTCAGATTGAAATTAATTTAGAAAGCTTAAATAAATTTAATTAAGTTGAAAAATGTATAAATGGTACGAAATAGTGTTGATCAATGGATATGCAATTCTCATGTGAAATTCTATAAATTATTGTGTGATAATTCATGATTACATCGTACATAAATGTTTTCCGTAATTTGTTGTATAGTTAAAATCATTTCAGTTTTATTTTATGATAACAAAACAGTTTACTTATTCATTTTAGAATTAGGATGAAACTTGCAATAACAAATTAGTATTTTCTTTATTACCAATGACAAATATATAAATGAAGTACTTAGGTTGCTTCAACCTATACACAAAAAACTAATTTAACGGAAAACTAAAAAGACAAAATGTGTCGTAGCATGTATATACTATCCTTGCTAAAATAGAAACTTTAAGAAAGCCATACCTGACTTTACCATAAAACTTACCTTCTTTCAAGTTTATACCCTGCTAAACCCTCCAATTATAATTAACATGAATTATAGTTGCACAATAATTTTTGTATGCACATACATAAGAAATTTAGCCTATTCATTTTATCTTGTTGTGTAGAGCTTTATTAAAGTGTTTCAAACAACATATCTATTATTATATAGCTTGTAGCAATTTTGTTATAATTTATAGTTTCATGATATTTAAGCAACAGATAAGACTTCCAATTTTGCAATCGCCTTCTCTTTAATATTGTGACTCTTGAATTATCAATTGCAAATGATGGTAATTAGTGAAACTAGGTTATTAATATTTTTTATTTGTCAATTCACACATATAATAAGCAAAAGAATATTATATAACAAAGTAGTTGAAGTATTCCAACTCGTTTATAAAATATACAGATCAAAAGGTTTACAAATTTAGGACACCTCTTCTTACTACACTACAAGATTTCTTCTCTACAAAGGAGATATTCTTATATGCTATTGAACTTGTCTTATCCGTTGTGTCAACAATGTACAGAGACTGACCAACACTTGTTTCTTACGTGTGAGGTGGCCTAGTGTGTTTGGGATCAGTATGAGAGATGGGTCGGGAGTGTCACTGTCAGACACGAATCTATTATTTCTCACTTTATGAGTTTCAGTCTTATGAACCAACATTGTGTTAAACTAGCACGGAAAGGGATTTGGTGACCATTGCGACGGAAATTTGGAATCATAGGAATAAGATGATATTTAACAGAGGAGCAGTAGATGATAAAAAAATATTTAACTCTAGCTCAGTTAAAGGGTTGGTTCTGGATTAAGAACAAGTTTAAGAGAGTCACTTTCTCATATTCAGATTGGCATTTTTCACCACAAAAATATATAGATAACTTGGATTAGAACTTGTAGATGTGTAAGAGAAGTATGTTGGGGATTTGTATCCAAGGGACAATATCTACTCTTACTAGTGTAGTAGTTTTGAATTTTCCTTGTTTTGCAAGTGCAAATACTTAGGGGAGCGGGCCACAGTTGAAACTAGACTGTCGTAATGGAAAAGGCATTTACGAGGTGTCGGGCATCATCTCTACCCCAGTACAGGGTATATTTTTATTATCAATCGAGTTTACTTGGGGGGCTGTGTAGAATTGTGATAGGTGTTTTCTTCTTATCCTTTTGTAGTCTCTATTGGTTCGGCTTTGTATTGTCACCTGGCCATTGGCCATTGGCCACTTGCACCTTGGTGTTCTATTATGTAAACGGGTTGGAGCACTTCTAAAGTACTCCATTTAATTTTATTTATTTTTGACTGTTCAAAAAAAAAAAAAACCTAAACGAGTCAACCAAAATGTTTAGTTTTAGTTTTGCATTATTGTATGATCTTCTAAAATCTCAGTTTTGGTTAATGGAAGTCTCATTAAAGAATTTAAATTTAGGAGAGGACTAATACAAGAGGATCCTATGACTCGCTAAACATTATTGTGTAATAACCTAATATTATATAAAGTATTTTTTGTTTTATATTATATCTAACTTTATTTTGAGAAAACATGAATTTAAATTATATGTGACTAAGAATTTTTCCTTAAGAATATAAATGATGGTATCCAACTCATATTGAAAGATTATTTACATTTAACAGAAATATCATATTAATCACATGATATGAAAATAAAGAAATGAACGAAAAGAACCAAAGATATGAGAGTGAAAAATATATCTCTTTTCTTATTCTCTTAATGAAAGAAAATGTTCTATATATAGAGTACATGGAATAACAAGATCATATCATAATAATTACTCTAATAGAATTTCTAATGATTCTCACATAATAATTATTTATCAACAGAATCACTAATGATTCTCACATAATAATTATTTATCATTTTTTACCCCCTACTCAAGATGGAGGATAGAGATCAATTAAACCTATCTTGGACAGTAGATTTAAGAACAACTTGGGTATGAGAGGTTTTGTACAGATGTCAACAACCTGTGACTTAGTGTTGATAGGGAGTAAACAAAGAACACCATCACGAACCTTTTCTCTAACGACATGGCAATTGATTTCAATATGTTTGCTACATTCATGGAACACAAGATTGACAGCTAAATGTAAGGCAGACTTGTTGTCACAAAAAAGAATTACAGTGGCCTGAGGAACAATATGTGAATCACGAAGCAAATAAGTCAACCATTGAATTTCACAGGTTGTCGATGCCAAAGCACGATATTCAGCCTCAGAGGAGGATCATGAAACTGCCTTTTACTTCTTAGATCGCCAAGAGATTAATGAACGCTAAGAAAAATGTAGAAGTCGATAACAGAGCGGCAAGTTTCAGGGCATGATGCCTAATCTGAGTCACAAGAACCTTTCAGTTGTAAAGGAGAATCACTAGGAAAGAAGAGCCCCCGACTAGGATTAGCTTTGAGATAACGAAGAATGCTGAGTGCTGCTTGGTAATGAGCCATTGTAGGAGCTGATAAAAATTGTGAGAGATTATTGGTAGCAAAACAAATGTCGGGCCTAGTGTTGGTCAGATAGATGAGTTGTCCAATGAGTCGTCGATACA
>Ga0209700_106305_pt1 | contig 18571 bp, 7 predicted proteins | sample SiratroredBW_FD_187528 | JGI IMG/M metagenome (GOLD analysis project Ga0209700, IMG submission 187528) | Root nodule microbial communities of legume samples collected from California, USA - Siratro red BW (SPAdes) (version 2) | ecosystem: Host-associated > Plants > Roots > Nodule | place: USA...
AAAAAAGAAAAAGAAACTTGTCAGAAAAATGTTGTCTGTATACATTATTAGTTGGAAAAACACTGGGGAGAAAACACCAACTGAAAAATGTATTTAGTTTTTTTAAAAAACCACTCTTATGGGGTCCATTGGGTAAACACAAATTTAAGTCCTCTTCTTGTTAGACTCTTAATGCCATGTTGAAAGGATTAGTGACAAGATAGGTCATATAGGATGATACTGCTTTGGTACCTTATTGAGAAGAGAGAATTCGAGAGGGAATATATTGGAGAATTCACATCGATTAGATATATGATCAAATTGTGGTATATAAGAGGGTATGAAACCACATCTTATAAACCAATTTTAAAATGTTGAGTTAAGCTTAACCTTCATTTTCCAAGATGGTATCAGAGTCTATTTTGAGTAGGTTTGTTTGGCTTATCGTGCTACCTATTATTATACCAGCAACAAATATCTTGTCCGATGCTTGAAATATTCAATCCTCAGCATAAAGAGGTGTGTTGGAAATTATTGAGTGGAATTCATTTTCCTTTCCTGAAATTTTATAAGCAATAGTGTTGAATCGTTTTGTGTGGAATTTTTTTATCCATGTTGAGCCATTGGGTGATCTTGTATTTTGTTCCTTTTGAATTTATTTTTCTTGGTTATTTGGTTCCTTATCCTCCATTTTGTAATATATTCTTTGTCTATGTGAGTTTTTGTTTTTAAAAAAAGAAAGTCCATCATGGAATGACCAAAGAACTATTCTGGTCTAGATTGATACGATGATATGTTTTTTATTCTTAATTTTTGTATCAGATACATGTATTTTCTGTCATTAAAGTGTCTTTACTTTCCAATACCTTTTTTAATATTTTGAAATTAATTTTAGGGACATGGGCATTGGGTTAATTCTTTGGCATTAAGCACCGAGTATGTTCTTCGCACAGGAGCTTTTGATCATACTGGAAAACAATATTCATCTTCATCTCCAGAGGAAATGAAAAAGGTAACTTTTTATTTTGTTTAATGGTACTGTTGGCCCTTTAAACGTAGGTTTAGTTACTAGACCCGATTGCATTGGTTGGTCTGATTGGTAAGCCCAAACTCAGACTGGGAAGATTTGTTTAATTATTTAGATTGGCCTATTGTGTTGAATCAATAAAATAAAAATTAAGAATTAACATTCATAGTGTTGCTTATCCAAAAAAGAATTATTTTTGATAGAGCTCAATGGCATTGTTTTATTCATGTATCGAATCCCATATAAAGGGATTAGGCTTGATTGTTATTATGAAAATGTTACTTGAACTTGGAAATTATTCTTAATAATTAAGAATTTTTTAGTGACCAGTTTAATGTTTTTCAAAGTTTGTAATTTTGTATGCTTTAGAGTATGAGCTCTTGTGTTCGGCTTTATGCCGTCCATAAGGTGATTTCTGTGGTTCAGAGTAGTCAACACTTTCAATTTAATATTATATTTCTCTTCCCTCGCATTTCTCAGGTTTTAACTATTACAGATTCCTTCCTCTAGGAACTTCTTCCATCTCTGTTATACATTTACTAATACCAGCTTATGCCACTGATGAATATAGGTTGCTCTGGAAAGGTATCAAGCAATGAGAGGCAATGCCCCTGAGAGATTGGTCTCTGGATCTGATGATTTTACTATGTTCCTTTGGGAACCTTTCGTCAGCAAGCACCCCAAAACTCGCATGACAGGTCATCAGCAGGTACAACCCCTTTCTTTATTTTTCTTTACATTCAAATTATGGGAATGAGAATAAACCAAAATGATCACCGAAGTACAATGCGACTTTGGTTTATATAAGCATTATTGAGTAGCTAAGGCTTTTTGAAAGAATATTATGATATATGACTGTATCTTTGTACTCTAAAATTAGGAAAAAAATTCTAATAAAACTGTATCCTTTTCTTGTCCAATGTATAGGTCTAAACTCTAGTCACAGCAGGTTTTCTTGCGGACTGCTATGTGCAAATTATATTAAATATTTGCTTATGTCCACTTCTTGTTATTAGTTGCTAGTTGAAATTGGTTGTATTGTTATACACCTAACATCTTTTACGTTTAATGATTAAGTTAAGCTTGCTTGCTGACAGCTTGTGAACCATGTCTATTTTTCACCTGATGGGCTGTGGGTGGCAAGTGCTTCTTTTGATAAATCTGTGAAGTTATGGAATGGCACCACAGGGAAATTTGTTGCTGCCTTTCGGGGCCATGTCAGGCCTGTTTACCAGATCAGGTACAACTAATTGATTCCTTCTTACTTGAAGTCGAAGATATTTCATTTAGAATCGTTACCAAGTTTGTATCGGCTTTTACTGTACAGCTGGTCTGCAGACAGTAGACTTCTTTTGAGTGGCAGCAGAGATTCTACACTTAAGGTAAGCATGGTTTTCTGTTTCTTTTGATGAAGGATTTCGTATCAGGATTTTCTAGTTTGGTATGTACATCAAAATACATAAATTTTCATTTGCAAAACTTGAACCTTGACCGGGTTTTGTTTTCCAGGTTTGGGATATTCGGACTCGTAAGTTGAAGCAAGATCTTCCAGGCCATTCTGATGAAGTATGTCTTTTCACATGCCAAATGTTTCTAGTATTATTTTTCTAAATATTTTTCTGTTCTAGTCGCTGACCTAAGTTTATTTTCTTGCGGTAAAGGTTTTTTCTGTTGATTGGAGTCCCGATGGAGAGAAGGTAGCCTCTGGTGGTAAGGATAAAGTGCTGAAGTTGTGGATGGGCTAGGCTAATTTTGGGACGAATGTTGGAATCTAAAGTAAGTGTAATCTCAATGGAGTCGCAGAGATTTCATGGAAATCAGTGGTTCATAATATTATGCCAATGCAAGGTCCTCTTTAAATTATATGCACAACATATAAGATGCGTTCATCAGAAATATTACTCCACATAGCAATTCAGTGGCCCTGGACGAAGTTGTTCAAATTGAGTCTCAGAACAGCGGTAAAGAAGCTGATTGAAATGTTTGGATGCCGATCACATAATTGCGAGAATATGTATACTAAGAAAGAATATGTATGTATACTAAGTTTATTATCTGCTTTGGAGTCTTTTTGTTTTTTCTTCCCCTGGCATTGTTTCTCACAATGGCTATCATTGGTTGAACTATCATCGTTGTCAAGAGTAATGAACTCAGAAATTTTTGTGCTGTTTGACACAAATGAAGTCTGATAACAGGCGAGTGAATGTGCAAGGGCAAGTCTGAGGATGGTTTTTTGTTCACCTTGTTACTTTAGTATTGTTTGAATGGAGTATTTTTAAGTTTTGAGATGTAAGGAAGTTAGGATTTAGTTCTCATTTTATAAAACTGTGTTTGGACTGCAATTTACTGAAATTAAAGCATCAATGCAAACATGGAAAAGAAATAGGCTTGGAAGTATAACACGACTTAGTGTTGTGTGTGGATGTCCTCATCGAGCCAAAACACCACCTCTCTTTAACCCAAACGTATGAATGGTTGGTGGGTTTATATCTTCAGAGATTCAAAGTAGCAAATTTTTAGTTTTAGATTTTTTGAATTGTCAGAAAAGGTAGAAAAGAAAGAAATGTCGATTATTTCGGAGAGAAGATAATATTTTAAAGATAAATTTGACACTTTTTCTTTTTATAACATGATAAACTTTATTGTATAATCATTTTAAAATGAAATTAACTAAACTTGGAGGCCAAATTTGTCATGAATTTAGTAAAATTGAATTCTAAGTCATATAGTTAACGAATTCAAGGACTAGAAATTTTTTTAAAAAACTAATATATTGTGAGAATGATAATTTTGAAAATTAAATTATATAACCCAAACTTTAAAGAATTGAATCAATATAGCATCAAATTCAAGATTACATTTGGCTTCTAAATATCCTTTAGGACAGACCACGTTTTTTTTCCCCAAAAGTCATAGTCTTTTCTAAAGCCATCAAAAGATATTCGATAAAATTAAGTGTTAAACATGTTATATTAACTAATTATTAAACCAATTAACAAATTCTTATTTTATAAGTTGATTTATAAGATGAGTTAAGCTTAATAGTCAGTTCTTAATATTAGGTACTTAATTTTTCATTTTCTCTTTCAACAGATTCACTACAAATAATGACCCAGAGTTACAATAATTGATTGAATCACCAAAATTAACACAACCTATTATAACTCAAGTAAAGCTAGTTGTTCCTGCCAATTTAGAAGACAAATGGGATGATGGCCTTAACATTCTTAGGGAAATCCTCAAACTTAGAAAGATACCATTTCCTAAATATAAATTTTAATAATATTTTTTTATTTTAATAATTATTAGAATGACTAAATTTTTTATTTTTATCATCATAAAAAATAATAAACTCTCCGCTAATAATAATAATAATACAGAAATGGATCCACAACTTTCTTAGTATAATATAATATTATTCTTACCCCATTTTCTTCATTTTTGTATTATTTATTTCATATTATGGAATGTACACATTTCTTTTTGTTTTGGTTAATTTGAATTGACCGCCATTGTGATGGCAAATTGGTGCTCAAGGTCACAGACAATGAGCAGGTATTTATTGTTCTTCTTTTGTGATTTAGGGTTCAATGCCATTTTCTTTCCCTATAGAATGTTATAAATTAATAGAGTAGCGGAACTGGTTTCAACATTCCAAACTGTGGATGATTTCTGTGATCTTGTTCAACAGTGCCACTTATTGTAATCTAATTCAGTCAAATAAGGATGCCCTGAATGTGACTGTTATGTAACTTCTTTGGCTTCTTCAGCCTTTCAATTTACATATACTGCAGTAGAGGAACTTCCATTTAAATTCAGCATCTGTATTTTTTAAGCAAGCAAAATGGTTGCTGCAATGTCGTTGTTGATTGACGGCATTATACTAAGGATGACGGCATTATGCTATGAATTGGAATTTCCACTATTGAAGGAATTAATTCAGTAGCACCAGTTTACTGAAGCACTAAAATTCTTTATATTCTTTGGGCCCTGGTGCTGGATGGAAAGTTGTCCATTATTGGTGCTTCTGACATGTTCCTTTTCTATTCAGATGCCAGAGGAAACTACCTTTACCAAATGGAGAATCTTCATAGGTGCCCATCATAGTTTACACAATCCAAAACATGTATTTGTAATAGGAGGAATGAATTTTGTCATCACTACAGTTTTTTTTATAGAATAGAATTTGTGACTTGTGTGAAGCCAATTGATGCAATGTCCTAAGAATATTACATGCACTCGAACAAAATCATTTTCACCTCTCCCCATTGTTGTCTCGGTCACATCCTCACATAAATGTTCCTAAAGTTTTTTGTTATTGTTTTTGACCAGTCTGAAGAATAAGACAGACCAAGTGCAAGAAGCCAAGAAGATGGAAATACTTAATAATATATTCTTTACTTTGATGGCTTGGGGACCAGAAGGTCAGTCATTTTTGTTATTCTTCGTTGATCAGCATACATTTGGGCACGTATTTGCTGAGGGAATTGTATGATAAATTACTTTGAAATTCTTTCCCTGCAATGCTAGAAGATATTGAAACCATGGGAAAGAGTATTGATAGGTACAACTTGAAAAGATGAGTGCACATTTAGTCATCTTGGGATATGCATAAATTTTTCCTCTAAGTTTCACTGGATTTGATGGCATATTTAACTGCAAACCTTTTCAATTGTAAACTGGTGCTTCATGGAACCATATTAATAATTACAACAGTTATATGAAAAAATCAGTAATGCTTGATTTTCTTTTTTTCAAAATCATACAACAATGTCTTCATTGCATTTACAATTTTTTGTTTTGTTTTCTGAATTCTCTTTTCTCAGATATGAATCTTCGGCATGGTTTTACCTATAACAAAATTATTCACATATTGGCAGATTGGAATTACCTTTTTTTTTACCATTGCTTCCTGTTATTAAATGTTACCTTTAACACTGGTTTTCTGTTGCAAATTCTACTTCGAAATGAACAACAGTAGTATAGGGTTGAGGAATTTAGGAATTACCCTTTTTAATGTTACTAAAACAAATTCTATTAAACCGATTTCAATTTGGTGGTAATACTATACTCACAATCAAACTTCTTGGTTGTGGCTTCCTACACTTCAAAAGCATCATGTCTCAATCCTTTCATTTTGGAAAGGATATTCAGAAAGTAAATTTCACATTCTGGATTTTTTTTGGGGAATGAAAGGAAATGGGACTTGATCATTTTTTATTTGCAAGAAGAAATGTCCAAACTCCTTTTGCATACACTCACAAGCAGCAAAGTATGATTTGAACCAAACATTTCTCGGGCTTGCGAGCTCTTTGTTTCTGACCATTCAAGGGAGAATTCCTTAATCTTTTCTTAGGCCTTCATGTCAACTTGTCTAGAAATGAACTCAGCTTGCAAGCCATGGATTTCCTTCAAGCCCTTTGTGAAGTGTTTACTAGAAGAAACGTTAACCAATTAACTAATTGACACAGTTGTATTCTAAATATGATTGAATTTTCTTCATTATGAAAAGTTGCATACACACTGTAAAACACACGATGACACTTTCCATTAGTATGCATGTCAGTTTAAAGTGAACCAAAATGCAGACCAAGAACTCAAGCCAACAAAGCGTATAAGATCTACAATTGAAGCTAGTAGTTTTGTTGAACAAGCATTGATTACATATCTTGTTCCCCAATCGTAAAACACATAACTCAAATTGATTAATTGTGGGTCATGACATCAGTCATCACAGGGAATTATATATGCATCTCACCACGATTTCAGGTACCAATCATGTTCGTACCTGAACAGTCCTACTAAACCTGTTTCACCAGATCCCGATGTTGCGTATTTGCTTTTATATGCTTTGTTGGCCCATTAAAAAGCAAAAGCGTTTAGTCCATGTGCCATGAAAAAAGCTTGTAAACTTGTATCCTTTTTCTCCCTCCCATGAAAGATTATAAAGTCACAAAGGCAATTGGAAAATATTCTTCAATCAAATAAAGAAAAACAGATGGACAGAATGTTTTCTTGGTGGGTAATGAGCCAGAACAAAGTGTTGCATAGCTTTGCTTTTATTTTTCTTGTGTTTCGTTCCAAAGTCAATGGGGGGCCTCATCTCCAATGCCGAGGGGACTTTGGCCACTACAAGTAGCTTAGTATCAACCATTGTTACTTCTCTATTCCAAGGGGTATTCTGTAGTATATGGTGTCCTCTTATGCGTCATTCAAGGCTTGGATGTTAGTGCACATGAAAGTTCCTTGATCCTGCTGCAAGAAGACTGCAATGACTAGAGATAATTGAATGTAGGAATCAAGGCTTTTAGGATCCCTTCCAAGTGTAAAAGAATGTGAGGAAAAAGAAAAAGACTGGTAGGAAGAAGCTAATTGTGATTTACTTGGAAGGAATATCAGAGATGATCCTTGATTTTGAAAAGAATAATGATCAAGAATATGCCACTTTTGGCCACAAATAATAGAAAGAAAGGTAAATTGAGAATATGCTGCTCTATCTATGCATGATTTGAGCAATGGGTGAATAACTCAGCATGCAATAGTAGTGCTTAAAGGCAAAAAATATGTTTGTGTCAGTTCACACATGGTGAAGTAAAAAAAGATTTAAATCTTTCATCAGTGCACTTTTTAATAAAGTTACCTTTTGGATTTTATATATCTAATTTTATCTTAACTGGCTCAAAAGACTTGGATGTGTCATTGTCTTTGTTTTCTTATCTGTTAATCTTTCTATTCACAATCTGAATTTAGTCTACGAATCCGCCTCTGAATGTACTTGGTAAGAATCTTAAAAGTAAATACATGAATAGGAGGAAAGAAAAACAGCAAGGAATTTTTATTTTTGTTATTTAATAATGGTAAATGGGTGAATGATAATACACATACACCCTTTTATAATTAGTTCTCCTTACTAGAGCTTCCACACAAAGTCACCTTTCTCATTCATTTATCTCTCTTTTTAAACACTACATACACAACACAAAATCATTGTGATGTTATTATCAATCCAATGTTATTATCAACTGTTTTCCTATCTTCTGTGTGTTGTTACTGTTCTCCACAACCAAGCATTGTAAAGGCACACAACATTCTAACTCATCTTCCATTGCATGCATGTCAGGATCCACATCCTTCAGGATAAATTTTTTTAAATGGGTGAAACTTTATTCCAAATGGTGATCACATCTCCTACTTGGTTCCTAAGTGCATGCAAAAGAAGAAGTCAAGAAGTTGTCTCCTAGTTGTATTTAGGCAGCTTACCATCATCAATCTCTTTCTATCATTTCTTATTTTCTATCTTCTTTGATTTGTACATCTAATTTTAATTTTGTAAACTAATTGAGAATAATTTCTTTATTATTATAATAATTTGTTAATGAATGATAGAAAAAGTATAAAATTTTATACCATTGTTATTTTAACATTAATATATTATGACAGTGAATTAAGTTATTTAACAATTTTATTATAATGAATTGACAATTTATAAATTAAAAAATGGTATAAAATCAACTAATAGTGATACTTAAGATTAAGAATTAATTTAAAATTTGAAAGATAATGTTAATTTAATCAGATGAGAATAAAATATTTGAATTTCTTAACTTTAAATTTCATTTTGAAGGAAATTTTCAAAATTAAAATATTGAAATGAAAACTTCAACTCCATTATCAATTAGTTGGGATTTTATTATAGAAAAATTCTACTACAGTAACAAACTCTGAGCTTATATATATTGAAAGTCCTTAAAAACTCCTTTCAAATATTTTTCAGCATAAAAAAAAATAATTATCATAAGTAATTGCAAAACTTATCAAATTAATAACAATTTATATGTTATATTTATTTACAAAACCTTATTTTATTAAAAAATTATTTTATTTCTCATAAGTCCAAAATTTAAATAATATTTTCTATTGTAAGTTTAATTTTTTATTTTTAAATTTTTTTCCTCCTAAAAAGACTGCAAAAAAAAAATATTAAAAGTAGGTTAGAATTTAGTCTCGAGGAGACTGAATTTTGACGTGTTTTCTTATAATTGACTCCCTAAAAACCGAACTCTAAACTTGCATAATAAACAACAAGTCTAATTTGGAAAATAAAATGTGCAAATCTATTTTGAAGATTTTTTTTAATTTAGTTTATTTTGAGAAAAAAAAAAATCATGATCTATGCATGAATTTCTCCGTTATTGGTGTTATTTTTTTTCATGCAATTTTGGATAATAGGAAACTCTTATATTTTTTTCTTAATTTTTATTCTTTAATTCTTTAACAATACCCTAAATTGAAATCGCACATCGTCCAAATTTTATCAAAACTTGTGAACAAGGTTTGATTTTAGAACTCAATGTCAAATCCAGAGATAGTGGCCAGAGTACCTTTTTTTTTTCTCTGGAACAAACCAAACTGTTTCACATTTTTCTCAAAATTATATTTTTTGAATTTTTGTAGAATTTGTTTTGAATAAAAACTATGCATAAACTACTACAAGTTTTATGTTTGCATCATTTTGAGAAATGAGTTTAAAATGAGGTTCATATTAGACATGCAAAACGATCCTCTCTATTTTTATTTTGAACATTACTACTATACACAGAATTTCTCAGTAATGTACCTTTTTTGTGTGGATCTACATCAAAATCTTTCTGCATATTCTTAAAATAGACATGATAAGATCCCAACCATGTATCACAATCAAATATTGGTTTCATTTGTTATTTTTAAAAGTGATTCCACGACAGAGTTCGTGTTTTATCCAAGTTGTTCGCAGGTTTGATCTTACAATTAAAATTATTAGGGATTGAAGAAAAATAATTAGAGAACTAATTTTACCTTTCTGGAAAGAAAAATGTGTTAGCTACATTTTGGTGGGGAAAATGGTTCAAGAAAGATTTAGAACAGTGTCATTCTTCCAATAAATGTCCTTTTAGATTCTAAACTATGTTGTTGTGCGGTTTTAAGATTTTTTTTTTAGATTTTACCTATACGAAGGAAATACAATTCCATAAAAATAATAAAGAACTTTGACACAACATAAAAATATTATATTTTAAAAATTATTTACTAATTTTAATTTAAATTCATTTTTTTTAAGCAAATTAAGGTTTCAAACCTTTATTTTATCTATTTAAGTTAATCAATTTAATCGATCTTGGTTTACTTATGAATGTTAATTTGTTTTTTTTATTAAAAGATTAAGAGAGTACAAACATTGTAGAATTGAGATGTGTGCTATAAATTAAAGTTAACTCTATTGGAGGATCACAAAGTATTAAAGTTTAACACTACAATTGATATATGGGTATAATTTATCCTGTAATGCATAAATTGATAATAAATTGTAATATAAATTGCTATTATGGTGTTATCATGAAAATTCCAGTACAAGGAATCTGTGATGACTATAACTTTGTTATAATATTAATACTAACTTAATATATATATATATATATATATATATATATATATATATATATATATATATATATATATATATATTCAAGAAACAAAGAAGTGTCAAATGTATAAAGTAAATAGAGACATTAAGTATTTGTGGGAAGTTAAAGTTTGTGAAATTAAGGTCAAATTATACTATTAACTAAGTGTATTGAGGGAGAAAAGTTTTCTGAAAATGAATTAACCTGTTGGACTCTTTTGTACAAATCTAATAACATTAAATAGGGAAGTTTAAGATAAAATTCATGTATATACATTTATATAATTTTCTTTTACCTTAATAATTCAAAATTTGACATGAGAAAATAGTATATGTCCTTTTCATTCCTCAGTTGGACAAGTTTCCAAGATTTGTGTAAATAAATTTCTATTAGAATATAAGTCTTTTACCTGAAAACTACTCTCCTTTACTTATTTTTTTAATTTGATTTTATTGTTAATAAAATATAAAATCTAAGTTGTTCCATTTTAAAAAATGAAATAATGACAATTTCTATCCAATTAGCTATAAAATCGGTAACAAATAAATATTAACGATCTTAATTTATATATAATATAATTTATGACAAATGCGGAACGGGAGTTTAATACAGTAACGATGATAATTTCAACAAAAAGTATTTTTAAAATTCAAGAAAACTTTATTAAATATTGAAATATTCACATTTTTACATTTTTAAAAAATTCTTGTTTCAATTTTTTTATTAATAGAGGAATTAAATTGAACAAATAACAAATAATATAATAAAAAAGTAATTAAAACTTTTTTTAAAAAAAATCACATAGCACAATGTGAATGTATCAGTTTGTTAAATAAAATAAAATAATTGCATGTTACATCTTTGATACATAAGTAAATATTTTTTTTAAAATTAAGGAAAATGTAAATTGCATTTAAAAGTACTTCAAGAATAAATGAGTGTGTTTTTTTTATATAAATTTGGAATTAAAAATTATAATCATAAATGTAGAATAAGAATATTCTGATATATTTTATAGCATCTAATGAAAGTATAAAGATAAACACTTAAACAAATACATCAATATTACAAAATTCAATTACAAACAAACCATGCTATGGCATCTTATGTTTTAGAACTTATTCATAATATCATATCCTTTTTATGATGATTTAATAGATGAAAGAAAATTAAAACAAACAAACAAATCTCAGAATGTTGAGCTTTCTAATTTAATCACCAAATGGATTCTATTAAGAAGGAGATCATGTTTTGATAAATGATGGCATTAGCATGTGTCATTTGTCATCAAATAGAAGAAAAGTAATGAATGAGACAATGATTAGTTGAAGCATACAAGAGTTTAGACATCCCACAAAAGCATATATTAACAACTAACAAAACCAGCATAACATCAATCTAAACTGTATTTAAACTTAATACAACCACTAATCAATATATCACAAAGTAGGGACATATTCTCTGCCCCTTTTTGGGGAAAAAAATTGATTGTCTAGACATAATTAATTAGACAATGATAATAACAATAATAAGACAAATCTTGCTTGTATTGCACATAAAATAAACTACTCATTAATTAATAATAGCATAAATAAAGCCATGTATAGAATTTATTCTCTCGCGTGATGGAAAAGAATTCGATTAAGCTTGTGTCTTTCACTTCTCATGTGAGATAAATATAGTGACCGATTCGAACTATGCCATTTAAATGCAACCATCCAAAAAAATAATCATGTAATATTTTTATTAGACTAATACATATATATATATATATATATATATATATATATATATATATATATATATATAATAATAAACCCGTATTAATATATATAATAACTAAATCTATACATATGAGTATTGTATGTACTTGTTTTAATGTTCACAAAAAATATTTAGATATGAGTACGAATACTACTTAATTTTTTAAATTAAGTGATATATTCTCATTTTCATATCATCTCCCTTTAAAATTAATAAAACATTTTTAGTTCATTTAGTATTCTATTTTTATATTTATGTAATTATAATTTTTGTATTATTATTTGACTATTTTGACATTAAATTATCTATATTATTATGTTAAATTGTTTTTGATTTTATTACTCAGTAAAAAAGTTAGTTAATAAATATTTAAAGAGTATGAACACAGGAAAAGGATCAGAACACAAATTATACTTATTAAAATTAGAAATAAATATATTTATGATCTTTTACTTTAAAGATGAAACTAGAATGATATTCATACTCATTTTTCCACTGTGATCTTAATATATCAATTTTACTAATAATTAATTTTTATCATAAAACAAATCTATTTCAATAATTTTTCTCTCTAAATACTTTTTATTCCAAACTAAAATCAGATAAAAACTCAAATCCCCTTAGAGAAACAACTTGGGTATTAGTATTATTACGCATCACCTATGTGTAATCTTAGTGGTTAAGTATTTTCTTTTGTCAAACTGCAAAATGCAAACCCTAGTTTTCCTAGCGTGGTTGTTTCTTCGTTGGACATAACTAGCTATCCATAGCTTAACGATGGCACCAAACTTTCTTCTTTTACTTTACTTAATTAATTCATTAAATTTAACCATAACCACAATAAAAAAATATCTTTTCACCTTTGCATGATTTCATCCATCTTAGAGCTAAGAAAAAAAAAGGAAGAAAGAAGAAGAAAATATCTCACTATAGCTAATTATTATAATGCATAACAAATTTATTAATTTTTTATAATATTTATCATGAAAGTTATAATTACTCTCTGACTATGGGAATATGTTTGCAATAAAAAAATTAAAAAAGGGAAAAGTGAGTAGTGAGAGGATGAGTGTGCAATCACTAAGAGTTAGTGCGAGATTGCTCTAATCCAACATAGTACACTAATGTGTGGTGGCATTGGAGAATGTAGAATGAAGAATTTAGGGTTATGTTATTATAATACATAATTAAAGTAGTTATCCACTTCATTACACAACTTCATTTTAGAGGTTGTGTTCATAAAAAAGTCAACGACTGGGTCCTAATCTTGGTTATGTGTTAGGGTATTCTCACGGCGCACGATAGCAGCATGCATAGTTGGGATACTTGTGATCACATTAGTTGATGTTTCTTTCTTTCTCATTGCCTACTTTTGTTTTACACTTATTTTTGCTCAAGACATATTCTTTCCTACACATTTTTTAAGACCAGGTTTCAAAAAGTTCATTCACATATTCCGTTCACACGACACAATTAACTTAATAAAAAATTATAAATGGCTAATGAGTAGAATTTAAAGTCAAATTCTTGTAGTATTAATTATTGAGTTTGATTCTTGAAAAACAATCCTTGACTTTACTTATGAGTTGATACCAAACTTTGTATAGTGATACTTAATTGAGTTAAATCTGTAGAAATCATTGAAAATTGGATAGGATTGCGGAAAGAGTAGATAAATATAAAATTGTTTGCAAACTTCGTATTCATTAATTGTTTAAACATATGAAAAGATGGTTAATTTCATCTTATTTTTATCTTGAATTTTTCAAACATATATTTTCAGTATAGTGTCTTGGAATATGACTAGACTTGTTGAAGCACTAGAGAGGATTGAGACTACAAAGTTCTCGAAATAATTTATTTACACACGTTTGATTTTTATTGCCTATAAAGATTTTTAAGCCATCACCTAATAAAAAAATTTAAGGGATGAATTTTAAAATAATTATGGTAAAATTAACGATAAAATCATCACACATAATAATGTATATTTAGATAGATGTATTAAAAACCTTTATAATATTTTTATATTCTACTTAAATTCTTATTTATATTTTTTAATAACAACTTTTACAATTCTAATATCATTTGATCATGCTATTAACATTCTCGTGTGTTTCCTTTCACTTAAAATATTCTTCTATTTTGGTTTTTAAATAATTATACATCTGTATCCCAAGTTATTAGATGTTACAATTTAAGTTATCTAGCTTTTTAAAAAATTATTCTGATATGTCAATGACCTGTTTCAAGTGACACTTGTTTATGAGCATTTATATACCCTCGGAATATTAAAGTTAAGTAAAACTTTAAATCATATATAGATTAACCTATTTTCTATGAAGATACACTATATCTCTTAATCTTAAGATGAGATAAAAAATAATAATATACAAAATTTATATACATGTATTAACAACTACGAATCGATGTTAAACTCATAGTATATAATCAAAATTAAAATTCATTCTTTTAGTATCTAAAACCATATATAAGATTGATTTTTATTCAAAAATTAAGATTGAAGGATTAAATTTGAAAGGAAAAAGATTTGTCTCCTCAACTTTGTTTCAGTATATTCATTTTACAAATAATTAATCTTTATTAGAAAAAAATTGTTGACCTTCATGTCCTCTAAATTATATTTTCGTGCAGAACTTCTTAAAAGTTGTGAGTTTATTATTATTTATAAACTATTTTAATACTTCTTCTTTTTTTGCATTCGTTATATTATTGTATTTGTATTATGATATATTCTTTTTTTGTTGTTTTGCAGTACAAACAATAAACGATATTTTTATTTTAAAATATTTTATTAATTAGTTGTATAAAAATAATTTATTTTAATAATTGCAATTTGAATTAGTGGGCCATGACCAAGCCTATTTGTTCCACGTTTCGTCATATAGCTGGATTATAAAAATTTCACTTCCAAATAAAAACTTTGTTTTAAATTTTAGTATTCTGATACTAAATTCATAATTCGGATATCATATAGCCTAAAAGTGAAAAATAAACTTCTATTTTACAAACTCAGAAAAAATAAGGATGAACTTTTAAATGAGTTAACTTCAACGACCTTTTTTTTTCTTTTTTTTTTCTCTGCTTTTTTGTCACTCTTTTAAATTTTAGCACTTAAAAACATTATAATCAAAAGTATCTTATATATTAATTTTAAATATCATACAATCTTTAAAGTTTTATTTTATATTTTTATTATAGTAGCAGGTAAATTTTAAGATTAAAAAAGAAACATGTTAAACATATATCTCTCATGTGTTTAACACATTTTTTTAGGATTTAAATATACTAGATCTTATTCCTTGAAAATATATTAGCAGATGAAGATTCTTTGAAATTTCTTTTTAACTGTACTAGATCTTATTCTTGAAAATACCATTTTCATAATAAAATATTAAAGGAAATTCTTGTGGAAGCATCAGATTTCAAATGATATAGTACAATTATTTCAAAACTCTAGAAGATCCTTATCCCCTGTTATCCTTTGTTATGCATGTATGTGACTTGGCATGCCCTCTTTCTTTTCTTTTATTTTTTTCCCAATATTTATTTATTTGTCTCTTATCATCAAGTTTATTTTCTTGGATATTAGGTAAGACTCTCTTTTTTCCCTCTCTTTGGAGGCTTATTCATCAGAAGTCTTCAACTCATTTGAATTATTTCAATTTTCCTGACATAAAGTGTTTCCTGTCTGCATGTCTTCCATGTGTGTCTGACTAGTTTCTACTTGGAAAGTCAAAAGCATTATCAACTATATTTGAATTTGAAATTAATAATTAAAATGCACTTGTTAGTTTATGATAATTAATTTTGTTTATGAATACTATGAGTGTAAACAAAAGTAAGTGTTTGGCAATAAGCTTGACAAATATATTCAATTTTAATTTTTTGCAAGTGTCTATTATCACTTAATTGAGGAAAGCAATGTTAAATATACAATTAATGTATATTATGTATATGATTTTAGAGATGTTACACTTAATTTATGAGAATTAATAGGTTTAATTAAACTACGAAAACAAGTTCAATGTTCATACAGTGATCATCATGCTCAGTTAAAATTAAAATTAATCTATCTTAAATTAATTAAAAATGATATTCAATTCAATTAATGGCTATAAACACAAGACTTGTTGAAAATTTATTTTTAATCATAAAATTGAAGTGAGGAGTTATTAGGTATTCAAGTGTAAGTTTAAGTCTCAGAGTAAAAATGAGAAAGTTAAATAATATATAAAAAAGAAGACTCATAAATCTACTGCCTTAAAAGTTTTTGGATTAAAGGTGGTGTCATTCCCTTACGTGGTTTGACTTATTTCTCATTCTTATGAGATCTGTCGGGTTATGCCCCTCCTATCCTCCCAACAAGATTATTATTAAAATAGGATAATAAAAATGATTAAAGTCCAAAAAACGAACTGCAATAAATGTCAAATAGGAGATGGCTTTAATAGGGCAATAAATGTCAAATAGAGGGTGGCTTTAATAAGGCAATAAATGTCAAATAGGGGGTGGCTCCAAGCAGGCTTTAGGCTTCAAAGGCCTCAAAAGGATTTAACATGCTTTAGGCCTCAAGGCCACAAAGGTCTAAAAAAAAATTAATACTCACATATTATTATAAAATAAAAAAATATTTAATTTTAAACTTATACTAACAAAATTTTAATTAAAAATTTAAATATTCTAACGGACTTTAAGTTTACATTCGTGTTATAAATATTATTTAATGACTTTAAATTTATATTGGTTGGTCTCAAAAAAATTTAATATGTTTTAGGCTTCAAAAAAAATTTAATACTCACATATTATTATAAAATAAAAAATATTTAATTTTAAAATTATACTAACAAAATTTTAATTAAAAATTTAAATATTCTAAAGGACTTTAAGTTTACATTGGTGTTATAAATATTATTTAATGACTTTAAATTTATATTGATACTGTAAATATTATTTAATGAATAATATTATTGAAACTTTTTTATAATAAATTAATAATTTTTAAAAAAAAACTGAATAATCAAGGAATCTTTCTCAAAACTTTCTAATTTATCTCTTTCCTATATACAAAGGATTATATGAACTCTTTGTGAGGATATCATAATGGATCATGAATGTTGTTCTGTAAGGAGGGATTGCATATTTAGACAAATGAAAAAGTAAACACTCTCTCTCCTAATTCATAATTACATGATCACTCATAATATTTTTCTTAAAAGCTTTGAGTTGACAGAGTTTCTCTTATATGCCTCAAGAAGTCTCACTTATTTTTTCTTGAAATATGTAGATCCCAAAAAATATAGTTGTTGAGCAGCTTTAACTTATATGTCTTTTCTGCGTTGGACAGCCTGGATATGAACCTTGTATTAAATGCAATCCATATGACATTAAATACTCTATTTTTTTATATACAACATCATTTCCACATGTCATTGCTAGTTCAACAAGTATTCTTTCAATTTGTATTCAAATTTGAATGTACCTGTTGGGTGTTCTTTCTTTAAACCGCTACTAACTCAACTAAGTATTTTTTTTTTCAAGTCACTGCTCAATGGAGTATTTTTTTTTCAATAGTCACTTTTGGTTAAGATATGAACTCTGTGTGAGGGTATCATCATCAAATCATGAATGTTGCTCTCTAAGGAGGAGTTGTATATTTGCGCAAATAAAAAAGTAAATACTCTCTCACCTAATTCATTACATGATCACTTATAATATTTTTCTTGAAAGCCTTTTCAGATTCTGAGAGTTGACAGAGTTTCTCTTATATACCCCATGAAGTCTCACTTATTTTTTTTTTAAATATGTAGATCCCCAAAAATATAGTTGTTGGGCAGCTTTAACTTATATGTCTTTTCTGCATTTGACAGCTTGGATATGAACGTTGTATTAAATGCAATCCATATAACATTAAATACTCTTTTTTTATATATACAACATCATTGTCAATACTTATACCTTAACATACTAGCCTTTTTTACCCACACATGATAAAAATACACACAATATACAATATATATATATATATATATATATATATATATATATATATATATATATAATATTTATAAATTTTATATTTAAAACTATTTATTCTGTATTTTATTTATCATAAAATCCTTACAATTTTTACTTTTAATATATCTAAATTAATGTTTTCTAGTTATTAGATAGATAATCAAATTCATTTTTCTTTTGTTAATGTAAAAATGATACTCACATTTTTTATTTTTTATTTTTAGATTTTTATATTTGATAGAGTTTCTGTTAAAGAATATAATTGTTGATAATATAACTGTTAAGATTTGAGAGAGTTTTTTTTTTTTTTCTCTAAATACAT